>Ga0265299_10000232_pt1 | contig 73228 bp, 46 predicted proteins | sample AusTroGonzalo_MG_4_FD_193485 | JGI IMG/M metagenome (GOLD analysis project Ga0265299, IMG submission 193485) | Bovine rumen microbial communities from tropical cattle in Woodstock, Queensland, Australia - Gonzalo_02 | ecosystem: Host-associated > Mammals > Digestive system > Stomach > Rumen ... | reverse complement strand
TTATGGTGCGGGTAAAATAAGAATGTAGTATATTTGGCACAGAAAGGATGTAAACAGAATAAAAAGACACACAAAATAATGAAAAAGGTTTTTTTAAAATATTAAGAGAAATATTGTAAATTTATGTTGAATAATTGGAATATATATAAATGACAATGCTAATGTTGAACACATCAAAGTATAGTATATTCATAATCTCTATATGCCTGTTATTAGCCTCATGCTCTTTTCCTCGAATCTACGTGTATTTAGTTAATCAATCATCTACGCCAGTCCAAATAGGTTACTCTCATGCAGGTCTGATGATTCAAAAACGGCCTGTATGCTATGATACAATTAGGTTTGAGATAAAAGCCGGCGAAGGAAAGAGAATTGGCATTCCCGCTATAAATTGTAAAAGGACAATAGAAGGGTTAAGTAAGCAGATACCTTTTATTATATTTGAGACCCCAGCAAAATCTGTTTGTCTGGAAGGGCCAGAAGAGGTTGTTAAAGTGTTTAACAAGAGGACGGGGTCCAAATATGAATATGAATATATAATTACTGACAGTCTGTTTAATAACAAGCAATAAAACCAATCATCATGAATACAATTAAAAGAAACATCAGTATATTGGGTGCAGTTATAGTTTTCATTTGTCTATTTTCTTCTTGCGTAAGAGACAAAGTAAGAAACTCTATCGTAATGGACTCTGCAAGTGACTCTATCGTAATGGACTCTGCAAGTGATTCTATCGTAATGGACTCTGCAAGAGACTATATCGTAATAGACTTAGCAAAAGAGCCTTGCGTAATAGACTATGTAAGAAACGAATTATTCGTAAACTGTACAAACGATACCCTATTTATATTCCCGTCTCATTGTAATGATATTGATAGTATATACAATAGAGTGTTTCCTCTTTACTCACAATCAAGATGTATGAATGATTATGTGTTACTGGAAGTGAATGGCTTATACATCCTTAATAATGAAGCTATATTTCCAGACTCTACTTGCATGACAGATTATTATTTGCTCCGCAAGACTGATACCGCTTATTTCTTCCTTATCAAATGGAGTGATGCGAGGAAGTACACATGGGATGAAATACGTAAGAAAAAGCTTTATCGCAAATGGGTGGCTACTAGGAACAAGAAAGACGAATACGAAAAGAATATAAGGTACTCTGATTCCGATAATCAGTAATACGGCGTTTTGCTGTCTGCAACACGGCATGTTACTGCCAGAGAAAGGCCATTGCTTAATATTGGGGAGTATGCACTTCAATGAAACGGATGTGCGATTGTCTGATGACTGAGCGGTCATTGACGGTGGCATGAATAGGAATGACCACCAGTTTCAGTTTAGGGCAGTGGTAGAACATGTCGCGACAGAAAGAGTTCTTGGCAGTATGAGCTGTAAGGATGTATTTCTCTCCGTCGTATTCTAATTTATGCCCCTTGAAGTGTGTCGGCTTCAGTTCTTTGGGTCTTCCATTTGGCACTAATCCTAACTCTTCCTCAAATAGGCAAATTGCTGCACGGCCGTATGAGTTGGATTTGCCGTCTCCCCATTTCTTGATAGAACTACGGAAACTGTCCACCTGTGTCATCTCGCGATATGGAATATTATATGGAGTTGGCGAATCATATCTTCCGCTTCCGCTGGGATAGGGCTTGTTATGATATGGAGTTCCCCAACTTTTGTTCTTGTTCCCGTCCTGCTCGTAATCCTGTGTCCTGGTCCAACTGGGCGAATATGAATATGAGCCCCGAACGGAACTTGCCCAGAGCTTAGCCACCTTTTCGGCATCCTCAATTTGCAGATACGGTTCCTTGCTTGTTACAATATAGACGCCGGAAAGATCCAAAAACTCTAAGTGACCATTCTCTCCTGCCATTTCCCTAAGGGTTATAATGTCTGCAGAGTTTATCTTGCCCATAATCCTAAGTTGCGAACAGGTGTCCTTCTGTGCCTGTGTGAGCAGTAAACTTAGCGTGCCGGCTTTCTCGACATTAATACATGTTATTTCCTCGTGACAATCAACTAAGGGGTTAAAGCAGATGTTTATTATTGTCTTCCATTGCTCAGGAACAAAAGTGCCATCGTCGGTATAGTGGCCTCCTGGGTTCCACTTAGGCATTATCTTTATAACCCGTTTGGTCTCATTCTCTATCTCGTGCTTTAGACTCTTGGGCTTAAGTATATCGAATAGCTTAACCGTTCCATCTTTTGCTACCAGCACTTCAGCCTTGACATTGTAGGTCTTCCTGCTTTCTATAGCATAAGGGTATTGTACATTTTCTTTGAGGAACTGTCTCAGCATTTCCTCTCCGCCTGGGAACTCTGGTCCTTTCTTTGTCTGTGCCATTGCGCAGATAGCGGCAATAATATATATGAATAAAGATACTGTTCGTTTCATGGGCGTCGCAAATATGGCTTTTATATTTTACAAGTGGACGCTGCAAATATAAAGCCTTTTTATGTACACCAAAAGACGTTCGGGGGTTTTTAACGTTTTGTTAACCATTAAAAACATTGTACTCCCCCAAAACGTTCTTACTTAACCAGTACTTTGTAGGTCTTGCCGTCTGTGGTGCGGATGATGTGAAGGCCCTTCTTTAAGTTGACAGTTGAGAGTTGAGAGTTGGGAGTTGCTGCCGCTGAGATGCGTCTGCCACTGAGGTCATAGACGGCAGATGATGTGTTCCATGACTTGGGTTTCATGGCTATCAGACCATCCACATCTTCGTTGAAGAAGGTGCCGTCATCAGCCAGCAGGACTTGGGCGTGCGAGCTGTTCAGCACAGGATAGCCATCCTTGCCCAAGGTCTGGAACCAGACGGGCTCCTGCTGAGAATTTCCCTCGTTGAGCAGATAGCAGAGCTCGCCGCCAGTGATTTGCGACTCGTCGACAACCGTTGCATTCCTGTCAGGATAAATGGAATAGCAGTTGTTGGAACGTGGGTTGCCACGCAGCATAGCATCGCTCATGTCTGCTTTGTAGACACCCTCCACGCTGCCGCTGGCATAGCAGTTGTAAGCCTGTCCGTTGCCTGCATAACCGGTAATCTGACCACTCTCGCGTCCTCCCTTAACAGGACCTGTTACGTAGCAGTTGCGGAAGATGGGCGTAGCAGCCCCTCCCATATTGCAGCCGAAGATACCACCGGCATTCTGGTTGACAGCCGTTACGGAGCCTTCGTTACCCAGACATTCCATGGTGACGGTGCCTCGCCCGTTGGAGCCACCGATGATGCCCACAAAGGCACCGCCAAGGATAGAGCAGGTGTTGTCCAATACAAAGTTGCGGAAGGTTGCGCCTCCACTTACAATGCCAAAGAGACCTGCGTAGTTGCCATTATATCTCATAGTAAAGCCGGAGATGGTATGCCCCTGACCGTCAAAGGTTCCTACGTAGGGATTGACGGCGGTGCCGATAGGCTCCAGCTTAGAACTGATGGCGCTGAGGTCCAGGTCGGCATCCATGCGTGCGTTCAGATCCGTATGTCCCTGAACGTTAACAGCCTGCTGGAAGGCATAGAGGTCTTCTGCCGAGTTGATGATGAACAGAGAGTCTTCAGGATCAACCTCTTCGTGGTCCTTATAACCTAGTTTCTTGTCTATCCAGCTTATTCGCTCCTTCAGGTAGTTCTTGATGATATCCAGCTCGCCCTGATAGGTGCCTGGCGCAAACTGCTGCAGGGTAAGCAACACGCCCAGATTGTCCCAGCGGGTGAAGTTCAGCCGTTGTGACTCGTCCATCACAGTGCCCAGGCTGTCCACAAAGGCCCAAAGGCTGTCCTGACTGAATGCACCGCTCTTGCGCATATCGCTCCAGATGGTGCTAAGCTCCTTTGATGCATAGGGATCGGAGAGGATGCGGCCCACAAAGTTGCGTATACCCGTGACGGCCGAACCATAGTAGAAGAGCCAGTCGGGTTTACCATTGGCTGGGTAGACACGCTGGTCGTTGTCCATACACAGGTCGAAGTCCCAGACGGGGCCGAAGTGGAAGAGGTCGTCCTCGCGTTCCTTATATAAATAGATGCTCCACATGGCGTCTGTGTTGCCTGTAAACTCGCCCACCAGGAAATAGCGCAGGAAGCTCTGCAGGTCCAGCCGGCTGCGATAGCCCACTTCTGCATCCTGGAAATTGGAATCCCAAAGGCGTGATTCCATTTCGTTGAAGGCGTTGCGTATGTAGTCGAACTGCTCAGATGAGATCTCGTCAGAGTCTGGCGACTTGACATCCACAGGAATACTTCCTATGTTGCTATGGAAGTGGTAGGGCTCTCCGCCGGCATTGGTTATCTCCAGCAGGTAACCGCCTGTGATGTTCGTCTCGTCTACATCCTCAGGCTCCATCTCTGTGATGTTCACACGGTTGGGGTCGACGGTAATCTGGTCGCAAAGCTGATAGTTGCCTTTGTACTCGCCGTTGACAATCACATCCACATTCTGAATCCAGGGTGTATAGCTGAGTCCCAGGCGACGGCTCATCTCGAAGGCTATGTTGTTGCGCATCAGGCTCTTGTCGCGCCAATTGGGAATGAGTGTCCATTTCTTGGACTTGGCAGGACTCTGCAGGGGAGAGTCTTTGAGCATGTGGTGCGATTTCCCGTCGTTGAACTTCACGCGGTAGGGGCGCTTCAGGAATGCATCGTAGCGTGAACCGTTTCCGCGTTCGCGCACCAGTATGGGATATTCCTGCAGACGGGTACCATCGTCGTAGATGATGCACATCTCGGATTCCAACTCGTGGACTTTGTCGTAAGGCTCCAGTCCGCTATAGGTGTGATAGGAGAGGGTAGGCAGGTTGGTCAGCTGATAGAAACGGCTGTCGTCTCCCTCGCCAGGATTGCCATAGAACTCTACATCGGCGATGTCACTATTAGTGCCGGCAGGTGCACACCAGCGGACATAGCGGAAGCCGCGAGAGACATGCACATCGTTATACGAGAAGTAGCCTACAGGCCCTTGCTCGGTAATCATAAACAGGGGGATGGCATCCATGAAGTCAGGACGGTTGGATCCCTCGAAGAGTCCCAGCACCACACTGGTAGCATCATCGTTGGGGCGCCATCCTACGCGGTTGATGACATAAGGGCCGCCTAGGTCCAGGCCCACCCACGAGCGTGAGTTCTCGTCGGAGCCCATCGTATTGCCTGTCAGTTTCCCAACGGTCTTTTCTGCATGCAACACTTGCAGCGGAAGCATGCAGTATATGGTAATTATCAGAAGCAGTCTGCCGATATTTATTGTTCTCATAGTCGTTTTTTCAAGTTAAATCATGCAAAGATACAAATAAAAAATCTGAAAAGATGCAATAGCCCCCAAATATTTTTGTGTTTAGCCTCTGTGACTTGTATTTAATTATCAAAAAATAAATCGCCTATGATAGTATCTTTATAATATTAGCATAAATTTCGGTAATTACCAAAAATTTTTGCAGTTTCTTTACTTTCGTTTTTAATAATCTCTTATATTTGTGGCGCGAAACTACAATTTTCGCTATTATTAACTAACTAACTTAAACTTAAACTAATCAAGTATGGAAGCAATTTGTACTTCTTCCCATCGTTCTCGTATGAACGGTAGGATGGGAAAACTGAGAAACTTGTTTGCCGCAGCATTCCTATGCACTATGGCATGTGGTAATCTGTTTGCACAGAACAGTTCCTGGATGAGCAACGTGCCTGACAATACGTATGTCAGCCAGATGTCTATCCCTGGTGTTCATGATGCCGGTACGGGTCATGGATTCACAACTTTGTATGGTCTTATCGGTGACCAGTTTGCACGCACGCAGGACAAGACCCTGACACAGATGTGGAACAGCGGTATCCGCTGCTTTGACCTCCGTCCTGCACTGGATGGCAACGATCTGCGTATCTGTCATGGATACATCAGCACGAATCTGATGTTCTCTTCTGCTATCAGCACACTTTGCAGCCTGCTGGATCAGTATCCTACTGAGACGGCTATCATCGTTATCCGTCATGAGGTAGAGGGTGACAGCGGTAGCGGCAACTGGAACAACCTGATTAAGAGCAAGCTGAGCAGCAGCCCTGCCAACAGTCACACCATCAACTTCAATCCCAAGTTGAAGATGGGCGACGTGCGTCATAAGCTGATTGTCCTCTGTCGTGACACATACGATAACAACCCCATTGGTGCCTTTGTAACAGGATGGGGCAATAATGCAAACTTCAACCAGCAGCAGGGTGGAAAGCTGAAGGGTATCGGCAATGAATGTCCTGTCTATATTCAGGATTTCTATAATGTCTCTGGCAGTGGTGCTCCTGCCACCAAGACTGCCAGCATTCAGCGCCTGATGCAGTTCTCATGCACAGAAAACAAGAATGCCAACATCTGGGTTATCAACCATACCTCTGGCTACTCCAAGACTTTCCTGGGTATAGTAACCAGCGACGGCTATCGCGATAATGCCCAGACACAGAACCAGGTGGCCATCAACTACCTGAACGGTCATCCGGGCTCTGCTGGTATCGTAGTGATGGACTACGGAGGCGTTGACAGCTCTAACGGTTACAACACCAAGGGTCAGGCACTGACCAATGCTCTGATCAACCAGAACTTCAGAGAAGGTCCCAACACACCTTACTTCCGTGCATTGCCCACGCTGACCATCAACACAACCTATAACATCTATACAACGATAAATGGTACAAAGTACTATATCACCACCAGCGGTACACTGACCAGCAGCAAGAGCGAGGCTGGTGCGTTTACAGCAAAAGTGGGTAACAGCAATGGCGGCGTGTATGGAGATTCTTTCTTCTTTGAGTTTACTGTAGGCTCTACCAACTACCACTTCACCAATCCCAGCCAGAATACAGGCGGCAATGGCACTTTCGCCTCTAACAACAACCTGGTTCCCATCTGCGGCTATGACTGGAATCGTATCTGGGATAGCCAGATCCTGTTGCAGAACAGCAGTGGTAAGTATGCTATCCGTGCTACTAATGCTCCTGCTACGGGTAACAACTGGAACCTCTATGCAGCCAATACCTACTGGTCAGTGAAGAGCACTGGCAGCAACCCTGTTGCAGGCTACGTGATGGGTGTGCCCGACTATCGTTGGCAGTTCTCTGTTGCCTCTAACAATACCAAGGAATTTGCCGGTGACTTCGAAGAGGAAGAGACAGCCATCGAAAGCCTCACCCCAAGCCTCTCAGAGGGCGACGGTGCCATCTATAATATGGCTGGTCAACGCATAAGCAAGTTGCAGAAAGGCATCAATATCGTGAACGGTAAGAAGATTGTTGTACGGTAATTACCGGATTTCCCCTGAGAAACCGGCTATCAGCGGATAGCCGGTTTCTTTTTTTTCTGTTCTTTTTTTGTTGTTAAACAGAGAAAAGTTGTATCTTTGCGCCCAAAATATATAAGGTATATAGTTTTTTTAAGGTAATAGCTATGAAAAATAAGGTATTGTGTGCAATCCTGATGGCGGTGTTGGGTGTATTACCCAGCGTGGCCAGTTCTTCACTTCTTATTCATCTGGCAGACGGCACAGAGATAGTGTGCAGCCTGTCCAAGGAGCCACAGATGCTGTTTGGCAATAAGACCATAACGCTGACTGCTCTTACAGGCGAAGTAGGGGAGTGGAACTTCTCTGACGTGGAGTCGTGGCAGTTCGCAGACGCCTTGGATCCTGACGAGGTAGACAAGATACTGTGGGTTGTGGAAGATGCCAAACTTACGGCTTCTTCCCCCATTGCCGTTTATGACCTAAGCGGCCGACAGGTAAAAGCCAAGGTTACCGCATCCGAGGGTGCTAACAGCGTTAGCCTGGAGGGGCTTCCCAAGGGAACCTATCTGGTGAAGGTGGGAAAGAGTTGTGTTAAGTACAGCATCAGATAAAGAAAGCACGGACCTTAGCTATGAAAAGAACACTCATCTTTTATCTGATTTTGATTGGGGCTCTTGCTGCTTCGGCACAGCGTAATGTATATGTGAACGAGGCAGGGAGGACGCGCATCATCAATGGTGTTGACAAGATAACATACGGGCCTGAGCAGGCTACGCTGTGGAGCGGAGCTGCTGCGTATGGCTTTGATACATCCGCTGTGGGGCTGATGAGCCTGAAAGAGAAAGACCTGTGGCGTGCCAAGGCGATGCCGGAACGTTATCTGGCCGACTTTGACTACGACATAGCCTTTGAGGAAGCTGATAAGGAGCGTGTGAAGGCAGAGGCACCCAGCGATGACCATTCCGATGACTTTGTGGGAAACAGCCAATGGACCAAAACGGTCAACATTGCCTATGATGGGGCGAATGTGACGGTGACAGGCGATACAGACTCCCTTACCTTGACCCGGCAAGGTGCGCACCTGACGGTTGAGACGGTTGCCACAGGGGTGAAATACATTCTCTCGGGCGCCAGCAGCGATGCCTGCTTTAAACTCTATAGCGAGAAGAAAGCCTGCGTGGTGCTGAATGGCGTTGACCTCACTAATCAGGAAGGTCCCGTTATTAACAGTCAGAAGAAGAAACGCCTCTTTATCTGTCTGGCAGCAAACACACTCAACACCCTTACGGACGGCACTTCGTACAATAAGGTGAAGGGTGAGGACCAGCGCGGCTGTGTCTTTGCAGAAGGTAAGATATGTATATCGGGTGAAGGACAGCTCTATGTAAACGGCAACAAGAAATGCGGCATTGCATCAGACGATTACATTCACCTGTTGGGCGGCTTTGTGCATGTGAACGCTCACGCCCAGAAGGGTAAGGCTGTCTATGGCAAGGACAATATCATCATTGGCGGTGGTGTGCTGAGAACCTATACCGACGGTCTGGCTGGCAAGGGAATCGCCTCCGACTCGCTGCTGACAATAACAGGAGGTCTGGTGAAGGCTATTACCACAGGTGATGCCCTGTGGGATGATACGGAGCAGGACTATAGTTCGTGCTGTGCCCTGAAGAGTGAATGGGATATGAATATCTCTGGTGGCGAGATATATTGCTTCTCGACCGGAACAGGCGGAAAGGGCATCAGCGCTGGACACTCGGAGGTTGTAAGCGAGACAAAGACAAACTTTCGGGGTAAGCTGACCATTGCCGATGCGGATATCTACGTGCGTACCAGCGGTAAGCGTGTTCCTGAGGTGAAGACAGAAGATTCGCATGGCCAGAAGATCGAGGCGGCTGCCTCGCCCAAGGGCATAAAGTCGGCAGACAAAATCATCTTCAACTCTGGCAATGTATACGTTCGATGCTCGGGTGGTGCAGCGGCAGAGGGCATAGAATCCAAGAAGACCGTCGAAATAAACGGTGGAAAGATTCGCAGCTATTGTGTTGATGACGGTATGAATGCCGAGGGGTGCTACATGAGAGGTGGCGATGTGCTGATCTGCAGTACAGAGAACGACGGATTCGATGTAAGCTTCATGTTCGTGTACGACGGTTTGCTATATACCATAGGGGCAGACATAGACCAGATGGGACTGGACACCGACGGCAAGACCTTCAAGGTGCTGGGTGGCGAGATAGTCAGCCTGGGTGCCCGTAACTGTATGCCCTATGAGTCGAGCGATGTAGCCAGTGTGATGTGCTACGTGAAGGGAAAGAGTATCAGTGGGCTGGCACTGGCAGATGCTGAGGGCAATATTATAAAGGCCGTTCCTACGCCTGATACGTATAACTGTGTTTGTGTGTTGTTCTCTAATAGCAGTATCACCGTTGGCAACAGTTACAAGATATTGAGTTACGAGAAGTCGTTCGACGACCAGCCTGTGACGGAGTATGAGTTTACTGCTGAGAAGAAATCAACCCAATTGGGAAACTATAAGTGAAAATAAAGCATAAAGAATCAAATATGAAGAATAGAATGTTCATAGTATGTCTGGCAGTATTTGCCAACCTTGCCGTATCTGCTCAACGAGACTGCGGGCTGTGGCTTAACGAAGTGCCTTTGGTGGCCGATACGGCTGCCAATAGTCTTTATGCTACCATAGAGCCAATCGTAAGTCAATCCCTGAAGGGAACGTTGCGCTGGGATGAAAGTCGGTATCAGAGCGTACAGTTGGATGATGCCGTGCTGGAAAACGGTAAGAGAGGCAATCTGGTGGTGTCGGACTGGACGGCAAATGTTGCCAAGACGCTGACCGTCGGAGATAAGCAATGGACACTGATATTCAGTACCTTGCCCTTTGTGGTGATAGACTGTCCGCTGGACGAGATGTCCGCCAACTACTCCATAACAAAGGGTGATGAAAATCACACCAAGAAATACCCAGGTTATATAAGTGTCATAGATGCCCGTTGCAGGACCAGGCAGAAAGATTCGGATGTGATGGGAATGGCTTGCTTCAGTTCTGAAATAAGAACACGACTCAGAGGCGCCACATCGGGCAGTAAGGCCAAGAAGAGCTTCAACCTGGAACTGGTGAAGGATGGCGAGAGCCAGGATGTTCACCTGTTGGGTTACAGAAAGGATGACGACTGGGTCTTGGCTGCCGAATACACTGATTACAGTCGTATGCGTAACCGCGTGATGATGGATCTGTGGACCAGCGTGGATGACCTGCCATACGATAAGGATAATGAATATCAGGGCAACGGAACACAGGGCGAGTTTGTAGAGGTCTTTGTGAATGGTGCCTATTATGGTCTGATGTGCTTCACGGACAAGATTGACCGCAAGAAGCTGAACCTGAAGAAAACAAAGGAGGCCACAGAAACAGAGCCTGAGGTGAAGAGGGGCCTGTTGTGGAAGGCCAACTGGGAAAGCAGCGAGACGTACCTGTCGAAATATACAGAACGGCCGACCAACGACTCTTTCCTCTGGCCCTATATAGAATCGAAGAAGTCCTATGGCTGGGAGCAGAAGTATCCGGATGACAACGTCAGTCAGGCGTTCTTTGACCCTATCTGCGATATTATCGACTTTATGGGTGTGGGCCAGAAAGAGTTCAGTGCCAATTACACTAGCAAGATGTACGAGCAGAATGTCATAGACTTTATTCTTTTCATTCAGGCTTTCCAACTCTTGGACAATCAGAAGAAGAACTATTATCTGAGTGTAAGAAATTGGGATAAGGAGGCAAAATACCTGTTTACCCTCTGGGACTTGGATGGTTCTATTGGCCGATATGCCGGAGGTGACGAAACGGGTAGTGATCCTAAGCAGATGGCTTGGGGCGAGAAGTTGGGATACCATAATCTGATACACCGCTTTAAGACGAAGACGCTTCGCCCTGACGACTTTGCCACCAAGATGAATAACCGTTGGCAATACCTCTCGACCCATCAGCTGTCGCTCGAGAACATCAGGGCCATAATGGAGAAGTATGCCAATCTCTTCAGCACATCTGGTGCGTGGGAACGCGAAAAAGCACGTTGGCTGCCGACTTACAAGAACAGCAAGAAAATAGCCAACACACCTCAGGAGGAAGTCGAGTACATGATGACTTTCCTGCAGAACAACTATGCCGCCTTTGACAAGGAAATGGCTTCGACATCGTGGAACCATGATGAGTATAACGAGTCTCAGTACGAGAAGGATCTTACCCCTGGTGCCATATATGTGATAGGGAATGATGTGACGTCAAAACACGAGGACAATACTGTTACGCTGCCTGGAACCGTTCAGCAGGAGAAGGCGAGCGGCATCTCCCGTATCGACTACAGGGATGGGCTGATGACGGTAGTCCGTGAGGACGAGGAGCATCAGTACGTCATAGACGATATTAAGGAGGTCAGGACGAGCGGCACAGGCCTTTATTCCATTCCTGCCTTTATTCCTGACAGCCTGCAGGGCGCCTTTGTGTTTGATACCCGCTATGCGCCTGTTCAGTCTTCAATCCTAAATCCCCAACCCTCTGCGTTCAATGTGCAGCGTATCGTAGAGGTTAGATTTGACGGTTCTAAAGCAACGGTCGTGGGTAATCTGGATGGCGTTGTGGCTATGGTTGATACTACCGCTGTTTCTGTGACAACAGAATTAGAGGGCGTGGAGATTATGGTGAGCGGTCGTTCCGAGAAGGGACATATCAATATAGATAGTAAGTATCCCTGTATGTTGTCAGCAGCAGCGGGTGGTACGCTGCTTGCCGGCATCAACGCGAATTGCGACCTGACAGTTAATAGCCCTTATGCGCTGAATTTCTATAATGATGAGTTCGACGGGAAGTGTATCAGCACCTCGAGTGATGTGACGATAGAAGATGGCAGCCTGTATTTTGTGATGACAGGCAGCGGAACCCTGACGGATGCTGATTTCCTGAACAATCCTTCGTTGGGCGCTCGTGCCGTGATGGCTAACAACATCAACGTGAATGGGGGAGAACTGTACATAAAGACACTGGGCCATAACGGAGCTGTAGGCCTGGCTGCCGTAAAGAAGATAACCATCAATGGCGGCAGCAACTATATTGCCACTTACGACGATCCCATCAAGGTCGGTTCGTCTGTAACGGTGAATGGCGGCTTTACCTTCGCGTCGAGTCTTACTAATGACGGTTTGGATTCGAAGGGTGATATCTTCGTAAATGGCGGTACCATAAGCACTTATAGTCCTGAGGGGGCAGAGGCTGCCTTCGATGTCAACCATTTCTATTGTAATGGAGGAACGGTTATCGGTGTGGGCTATAAAAGTGAACTGCCGATGGCAAGCAAGTCGACACAGGCTGCCTTCCGCCTTTATAAGAGCAAAGGTGTGAAGCAGTATGTTAAGATTGCCGATGCAGAGGGTAATGAGGTGGCTGTGATAGAGACACCTGCTTATCCAACCATGACAGTAGTCTATTCATCCGCTCTCCTTCAGAAGGGTAGTACTTATACGCTTCTGACGGGTGATTCCTTGGATGCCTTACAGGAGTTGACTACTGTTACGGCAGAATAATGGCTTTGGCCGTTGACTAAAGCTTTTTTATTTCTGCTCCTGGGTAGTAGTGGCCGAGGATTTGCCGGTATGTGTAGCCTTGGTGTCCCATAACGGCGGCACCTATCTGACACATACCTACGCCATGGCCCCAACCTTTACCATCGAGAATAATGGTTTGGGGGATACCATCCTGCAGGTCTTCCATGCTGACAGTGAAAGCGCTACTGAGCAGATGGGAGGTGCTGAGTGTCTTGCGTATCTGCAATTCCTTACCTATTATATATGTGCGTTCGGTGCCAACAATACGGAGCCGGCTGATATGTCCGGCAGGGCCTGCCTCCAATGGTTCCAGTTGCAGTATGTGTCCGAACGTCATGCCTAAGTTGCGCTCTATCAGTTCCCGGAGTCTTTCTTGTGTAAAACGTACTTGCCAGCGGTAGAAATTCTGTGTCTCCAAATCGTAGTCGTTCAGTACCTGCGAGAGTACCTCGCGGTCGGTTGTGGCACAGAAGGGGTCGGAGATGCTGCTGAGGTACGACTTGCGGATATTCTGCCAGCAGTATTGGAACTCGTTGGTCTGGCCGCCACAACATTTGCCAAAGCGTGCATCACAGATTTCTCCGTCACCCACAAGAACTTGTCCGCGTGTCTCGTTAACGGCCTGTCGGACATTGGGATTGCAAGCTACGGTGATTCCCTGATAGCGCTGGCAGTGGTCGTCGGCACAGACATCAAAGAGGTCGTGATCCTCGCGGTCCCACCAACGGATAAGTTCCTCGTTGGTTTGCAGGCATGAGGGTGCTTTGTCTTTCTTCTGCTTGAGTTGTGCCAGTAGCCAACTGCGACTGATTACAGCTGATGCTTTCAGGAACTCCAACGAACAGGTGTTTTTCATCTCGCTGCTGATGACGCTTATCAGATAGTCCTCCAGCGGCAGCTCGTTGATAACCACAATCTGGTTGTTCTGTAGAACCAGATGCAGGGTGCCTGTGAAGACCTGAATCTGCTGACGCTCCCAGTGGAACTGCTTGCCTATGGTAACGTTGTAGAGTCGAAAGACCCCCTCTCCGCTCCCCGAGGGGAGTGCTGTCTTTTTGGTTGGGGAGAGGCTGATTTTCTTATACACTTTCCCTTTCCATAGAATACCATCGGGTTGGGCTGTGGCTGTCTGCTCGCCTTCCGCAGACATGCCATCTATATAATAAGGTGTATCCAGGCGGAAGCGAACTTCCCTTGCAGAAAGGATTCCTACTGTTATTGTCGGTTCTGTTGACATGATGAAAATGCAGAATGAAGAGTGAAGAATTTGCTGCCGCTGTGTTTATGGCAAAAAGACCAACAGCCAATGCTCAATGTTCAATGTTCAATGTTCAATGCTCAATGAAAAGACGTCCTCGATATTCAGTGAAACTTCCTGTAGGATTGCCGTAGCTTGCTCTGGGGTAAGCTTCTGGAAATCCTGTTCTCTGGGAGTGATAAGCAGACCACACATATCCAATGCGCCTGGGCTTACCAGCAGTTGGTCCTCGCCTTGGGCCGTATAGCAGGCGGGACGATGCTTGGCGCGTGGGAAAACAAGGGTTATCACCTTGTCCGCCTGTTTCCAACATACAACGTTCATACGTGGCTCTGCCTCGCCTTCGTGTATGGGTAGTGCGTCATAGATACTTTCGAAGCAGGATGTGGCTTCTTCTACCTTATCGGTACGGATTACCAGAACAGGACAGGCGTAGTTTGTCAGTAAGGAAATTCCTTTGGCAAAGGGTTTCAAAGCAGGCTCGTAGACACGTTCCCAGTCTCGCTCCAGAGGAGCAATGCCACGACTTCCTGCCTGCAGATGCATGTGGTCCGGACAAGAGGCTCCGCATACAGGTCCGTTGTAGAATACCATGTAGTCGGGCATCTGTTGGGCTATCTTGAACAAGTCCTGGAATCGCCCTTTTATAAGTTGTGAAGTATGCCGGCGGTCAGGGATTGTAAAGTGCTTGGGCAATATGGGGAAGGGGTTCACCAACAATTGATACTGCTGCATGACGGGCAAGGCATGTTGCTCAGCTGGGCGATTGCTGTCGCAAAGGAAACAGGGACGTTTCTCTATCACCTGTTTGCTGATGTTGGCCCCAGTACTGACTATGCGGGCTGGATTCCATTGGGCGCAAAGCCCTCCTCCGACTCCCTCGGGGGGGAGTGCTTTTGTCTTTACGTCTTTCAGCGCCTCATAGCGAGTGGCGGCGTCAGACCAGTTTTTTTTTTCGCTCTGAAAGAAATCCTCTACTTCTGTGGGGGAAGGTACCCGTTCTCTGCTCTTGTTGAGTTGCTGGCGAGCCAGAATCTCAAGGGTACGCAGGTGGTCCTTATAAGTATTGTTCTTGTTTATCTTGTCCTGACTCAGGGCTGCATCGCTATTTCCCTCCCAGCGGCGGCAGAGATAGACCTCGTGATACAGGCGGCCTATATGGTAACGTCGGCTGATCATCAAGCCAAGAGCATAGTCCTCGCCATAGCTGGTATTGGGAATCTGTATCTTCCTGAGTACTGGGGTGTAGAAGGCGCGCGGTGCACCCAGACCATTGATGCGCAAGGCATTGTTGCGCCCATTGTCGGGTGTCCACTCCTTATGGTCGATGAGGCCTGGCGGCAGGGTGTTCAGTTGGAAGTCGCACATGCGGTACGAACCGATAACCATAGCGGCCTGCTGCTCGCGGAAGGCATCCACCATCTGCTGCAGGGTCTGGGGTGAACTGTAGAGGTCGTCGCTATCCAACTGGACAACAAACCGTCCCACCTGTGGGTGATGTACTGCTGTGTTCCAGCATCCGCCGATGCCCAAATCATTACGCTCGGGGATGATATGGATGACGCGTTTGTCGCCGGCAAATTCTTCTATAGCCTCTGTGGTTCCGTCAGTGCTGCCGTTATCCACCACGATCAGGTTATAGGAGAAGGTGGTCTGTTGTTCCAGAACACTGCGAATGGCATCGCGGATGGTGCGTTCGCGATTACGGACGGGGATGATGACAGATGCCTCGACGGCGAACTCGCCTTCCGAGAAATCTATATCCTGGAAAGCTTCCGGAGCCATATAAGCACCAATGGCTTTAAGATGGGCGGTGCAAGCCTGCTCCATCTCTATCTGCCGATCGCGGTTGCGTGGGTCCACATAGTCGAACTGCTTCTGGCCGCTCAGTCGGGTATCCTGTTCGATCTCGGTATAAAGGAATTCGTCGGCATGAACAGGCAACATGGTGCGGCTGACGAAGAGGCGGAAATCATACAGGGCAGCAAAGCGATAGTTTACTTCCTTGGCCTGGGCAATATAATCCTTCAGTGCCGAAGTACGAATCAGGAGCAATGAGCCCATCTGAAAATCATCCCGTACCGAACCCAGTTGACAATCAATAAGGGGAGCCCCCTCCCTGCTTCCCCTTTGGGGGAGGGCTATGTAATGGTCTGAATACAGCATCAGCGCATTGCTGTCTTCGGCTATGGTCAGCATACGCGTCAGGGCGTAATAGCCCAACTGCAGGGTATCGTACTTGGTGTATAGCAGCAGGTAAGGCGCTGTGGCCTTTTCTGCTATCCACCGTAGGGTTTCTATATTTCCGGGGCCTTCCTCGCGCAGGAAGTGGATGGTTCCGACCTGTTCGTCGGTCTCTAACTGTTGCAGGGTGGCGGCTACTTGCTCGTCGCTCTGCCAAGGAATAAAGCAATCTATCTTCATCATAGCACAAAAGTACAATGTTTTTTTCGCTCTGCAAAATAAAAGAAGTAAAAGTTTTTTTGTATCTTTGTGGCATGAAAGTATATGTTTTCAATCCAGAGAATGATATGGCCCTTGCCGATGGCAATCCTGGCTATACGCCGCCCGCTATCATCAGGCAGATGAGAGACGAACTCTATTGGCTCCCAAACTGGTGGGCCGAGGACGGTGATATTGTATGGAACGGGACGGATACGCTGGAGTTGAAACCGGGTGACGAGATCTGCCCTTGGGGCTGGAGCCCGGCCCTCATACACCAATTGCGTTTGGCGGGTGTGACAGATGAGTTCCTTCCCTCTGACGAGGAGATGGAACGGCTCCGTTGGCTTTCGCACCGTCAATCGGCAGTGGAAGCTCTGGCTGCCTGCAAGCGTGATGGCCTGTTGGGCGAAGCTCTGATGGGCGAGTCTCATCTTTGTAAGACCGAGGCTGAGGTAAAGGTGATACTCTCGTCAGCAAAGGACGGAGAAGAGTTCCTCCTGAAGGCGCCATGGAGTAGTAGTGGCAGGGGATTGATGCTCTGTGGTAGCCCGAATGCCAAAGGATGGATAAAGAATACACTAAAGGCCCAAGGTTCTGTTGTGGTGGAAAGGATGCTACAGAAGGTGGCTGACTTCGCCCTTGAGTTCTGGTGTGACGGACAGGGTGGGGTGGAATACCGTGGCCTCAGTCTCTTCTACACCAACGAGGGTGGCGCCTACTTAGGTAATTGGGTGGCTCCCGAAGGGCAGAAACTGCAATGGCTGATGCAGTATGTTGACCCCCAAATGTTGGTGGACATCCGGCAATGGTGGGAGAAATACCTGCAACAGTTCTCTTATCGTGGTCCTGTGGGTGTGGATATGATGCTCTGTCAGGGCGGTATATGTCCCTGTATAGAGATTAACTGGCGAATGACGATGGGTTACATCTCAACACTCCTCCCGGCCCAGGGCAAATACGGCCGTATGGTTGTGGAGTATATTTATGGTCATTATTCGGCCGAGGTGGAAGCGTTCAGTTGATAGTTGACACTTGGAAAATAAAAAAAAGAGCGTCACAAATGTGATGCTCTTTTTTGTGTTGGGCTACCCGGACTCGAACCAGGAAAGGCAGGACCAGAATCTGCAGTGTTACCATTACACCATAGCCCAATAAATGTGGGATGAATCCCTTTTGCGGTGCAAAGGTATAGACTTTTTCCGAACTGACAAAACTTTATGCCAAAAAAATACAAAAAATTTGCATTATCGCCTAACTCTCTGTACCTTTGTAGCCAAATAAATACAAAAAAGTTATTGATGAAGAAGAAAAATCCCCTGGTAGAAGCTATAGTGCAGGGAATGCAAGATAAGAAAGGTAAGAATATTGTTGTGGTGGACCTCTCAGAGATTCCTGACACCATCTGTAGGTACTTTGTTATTGCCACTGGCGGTTCACCCTCTCAGATACAGGCTTTGGCTCGCAGTGTAGGTGACAAGGCATTGGAATTGGCGCATCAGAAGCCGCTGGCAGTAGATGGTCTGCATTACTCTCAGTGGGTGGCAATGGATTATGCCGAGGTTATTGTTCATATCCTGTTGCCAGACGAGCGTGCTTTCTATGATATAGAGCACCTTTGGGCAGATGCCCAGTTGACGCAGGTGCCTGATCTGGATTAATGTAATTAAAAGAGGCTATGAGTAAGCAGAAGAAACCCAAATATCCGCAGTTCAGCCTTACATGGCTGTACCTGATTATTGCCATTGTGCTGGGATTCCTTATCCTGAACGGTGGTAGCGGTTCGTTGCTGGATGGCGGTTCCAAGGAAGTGACCTACAGTCAGTTCAAGGAATATGTCAAGAGCGGCTATGCCAGCAAGGTAGTGGTAAATAAGAAGGAAGGCACATTGGTGATGTATGTAGATCCTGCGCATTTGCGCGATGTGTTCCCCACCACCAAGATTAAGCCGGGTGCCACGAGTGTGGTGCAGTCGCAATTCCCCTCTGCCGACAAGTTAGAGGATTTTATGGAGCAAGAGCACGAGGCTGGCCACTTTGGCGGTGATGTGAAATACGAGAACGGCAGTGATGCCATCTCGAACTTCCTGTGGAGTTTCGGTCCCCTTATTCTTATTGCTTTGTTCTGGATTTTCATCATGCGTCGTATGGGCGGCGGTGGAAGCAACGGCGGTGGCGGCGGTCCTATGGGCATCTTCAATGTCGGTAGGAGTCGTGCCCAGTTGGTTGATAAGGATGAGGCTAGCAAGGTTACCTTCAAGGATGTAGCCGGTCAGGCTGGCGCTAAGCAGGAAGTCCAGGAGATTGTGGAGTTCCTGAAGAATCCCGATAAATACACCGAACTGGGTGGTAAGATACCCAAGGGAGCGCTGTTGGTAGGCCCTCCAGGAACGGGTAAAACCCTTCTGGCCAAGGCTGTGGCAGGCGAGGCCGATGTGCCCTTCTTCTCTATGTCGGGTAGCGACTTTGTAGAGATGTTTGTGGGTGTGGGTGCCAGTCGTGTACGCGACCTTTTCCGTCAGGCTAAGGAGAAGGCACCTTGTATCATCTTCATCGACGAGATAGATGCAGTAGGCCGTGCTCGAAGCAGAGGTCTTCAGATGGGAGCTAACGATGAGCGTGAGAGTACTCTGAACCAGTTGCTTACCGAGATGGATGGTTTCGGCACCAACAGCGGTGTAATCATTCTGGCTGCTACTAACCGTGCGGATATCTTGGACAATGCCTTGCTTCGTGCCGGCCGTTTTGACCGTCAGATACATGTGGATCTCCCCGATGTTAACGAACGTAAGGAAATCTTCCAGGTGCATCTGCGTCCTGTTAAGACTGATAATACGGTGGATATTGACTTCCTCTCGCGTCAGACCCCAGGTTTCAGTGGAGCAGATATTGCTAATGTCTGCAACGAAGCGGCTCTTATTGCAGCCCGAAATAGCAAGGCAGCTGTAGGCAAGGATGACTTCCTGGCTGCCGTAGACCGTATTATCGGTGGTCTGGAGAAGAAGACCAAGGTAATGACGGCCGAGGAGAAGCGCACCATAGCCCTTCATGAGGCTGGCCATGCCACCATCAGTTGGTTGCTCCAGTATGCCAATCCGTTGGTTAAGGTAACTATTGTCCCCCGTGGGCGTGCCTTGGGTGCTGCCTGGTATCTGCCAGAGGAGCGTCAGATAACCACGCGCGAGCAGATGCTCGACGAGATGTGTGCTACTCTTGGAGGCCGTGCTGCAGAGGAACTTTTCACAGGACATATTAGCAGCGGGGCAATGAACGACTTGGAGCGTGTGACCAAGCAGGCATATAGTATGATTGCCTACATGGGAATGGCCGACGAGTTGCCCAATATCTGCTATTACAACAATCAGGAGTATAATTTCCAGCGCCCCTATAGCGAGGCTACGGCCCAGCTCATAGACAAGGAGACGCAGAAGATGATAGCACAGCAGTATCAGCGCGCCAAGGACATTCTGAGTCAGCATACCGAGGGACATGCCCAGTTGGCTCAGCTGTTGGTAGAACGCGAGGTAATCTTTGCCGAAGATGTAGAGCGTATCTTCGGTCCCCGTCCCTGGAGCAGCCGTACCGAAGAACTGCTGAGTGAAGATGTGAAGAGTGAAGAGTGAAGAACGCCGAAGAGGTCGCGAGCCAATGGCCAATAACCAAAGTGCGTCAGCGCAATTCTCAATGTTCAATGCTCAATAGTAAAAGCTAAAGTCTAAGGTCTAAAGCCTAAAGTCTAAAGTCTGATTCTCAATGTTCAATAATTAATGAAAAACCTTATAACACGTACCCTTACCGGCCTGATATATGTGGCACTGCTGATGGGCTGTACCATATATAGCCCGGTAAGTGCCTTCTTCTTTTTCGGCCTTGTTGCCGCTGCCACTCTTTTCGAGTTCGGTACCGTTATGAACCATCATGCCGGTGCCAGTATGCCCCGTGCCATCAATGCGTTGGCGGGCTTTATATTAGTGGCTGCTGTGTGGCTCTTCTGTATAGGCAGTGTGACAGCATCCCGTATAATGGCACTATGGGCTATACTATTGTTATATATAATGGTAAGCGAATTATACAGGAAGAGTCAGGATTCCATTCGTAACTGGAGCCTTTGTCTGGCCTCGCAGCTATACGTGGCCTTACCCTTTGCATTACTACCCCTGCTTTCTGTCAGCAGAGACGACGAAGCTGGCAGGATGGTCTATACGTGGATTTATCCGCTTGCTCTTTTCGTTTTCCTATGGGTGAATGACACGTTTGCCTATCTTTCCGGTCTCACCCTGCATGGTATCTTCCCCTGGAAGCTTTTCCCCAGCGTATCACCCAAGAAGACTTGGATTGGTAGCATAGGCGGATGCCTCTTTACCCTGATGGCCAGTGTTGCCATCTGGTATGTTCAGCCGGGAACGCTTAGCCTGCTGCAGTGGTTGGGTTTTGCTGCCGTGGTGGTAGTCAGCGGTACTTATGGCGATTTGGTAGAGAGTCACCTCAAACGTCAGCTCGACATCAAGGACAGCAGTCATATCCTGCCCGGGCACGGCGGTTTGCTGGACCGTTTCGATAGTAGTCTGCTTGCTATTCCGGCCGTAACAATATATTTTATACTCTTATAAGGTAATGAGAATTCTTTTTTTTCTGCTTGTTTTGTGTCACACAGTCTTTAGTAATGCGCAATCTGATAAATTGCCTATACTGAAGATCTATCTCGAGGGTATGATAGCGAAGGGCATGGACTATGCCAATGGCTCTATGGTCCTTACTGATACCGATGGCTCTGTTGTTGAGTTGCCGGCCAAGTTCCGCACACGCGGTGCTACTGCCGGCAAGTATATGATGAAGCCGTCGCTTAACATGAAACTACGTACGAGTGACTATGCAGAGGAGGCTGATTCGGCACTGTTGGGTATGCGCTCCTGCTCCTCGTGGATTCTGGATGCTATGGCCATAGACCGCATCTGTATGCGTAACCGTGTGGCCTTTGATATCTGGAACGATTTCTCGCGTCTGCCCTACGATACAGATTTTGACGGGCGCAATGGCACAGAGGGGCGGTTCGTAGAGTTGTATATCAAAGACCAGTATTATGGTATTTATTGCCTCACGGACCGTATCAACCGAAAGTTGCTTAATCTGAAGAAGTATCAGGAACAGGAGGACGGCAGTGTCCTTATCCGTGGCGTCCTGTACAAAAGCGGTACGCAGGATATTTATAATCAGAACGAGCCCTGTTACAGTGCAGACTCCTCTGCTTGTGTCATCGAGTGGCACAATGCGTGGGAGTTATCCTATCCCGAGGAGTATGGCGGACTCCAGGCATGGCAACCTCTGCAGGATGCTATCCTTAAGGGGTATAATAAGGACTACGTCAAACGCTATTTCTTCCTGCAAAACCTCGCGGACTATCAGCTGCTGGTTATGGCGCTCTGCATCAGTGACAACTGGGGAAACAAGAATCGCTACTTCAGCATTCGTAACATTAACAAGGATATCTATTCCACCGATCCCACAGAGGCTGACCGACGCAGGTTTGTTGTAACGCCATGGGATTTGGATACCAGTTTTGGCGGTCATTACGAGGGTGAATGCTATGATGGCAAATACACCTATTTCCCTCTGAGTACGATATTCAACAATGCACCTTATCCTTATGGTCCCATATGTGCTGACGAGGAGTATCTGGCTATTCTCAAGCAGCGATGGATAGAGGGTAGGCAGGGAGCTTTCTCTCCTTCTTCCATACATCGTAAGCTGGAGCATTATCGCGACCTGTTTGTCCGCAGTGGTGCCTGGCAGCGGATGACGGACTATTTCGAGAAGCAGAAGTCAAGGCCTTTGTATGTGCTGGATCTGAATCGCGAGATTGAATATATCAAGGAGTGGTATGACAACCGTTTCCTTGAACTTGATGAGTATTTCGGCATTACGGATGGTGCTGATGGCTTAGGCGCTGTTCGTAATAACCGGCAGCCGGCAGCCAACGGTCAAAGTCCGGTTTTTAATCTGAGTGGTCAGGAAATCCCTAATGGACAGCAGAAGGGGATTTACGTAGCCGAGGGTAGGAAATATCTGGTTAAGTAATCTCTGTTAGGATTTTCCTTGCTGATATTTGGCCGGAGTCATACCGGTATACTCGCGGAAAGCGCGATGGAAATATTCGCGGCTGCTGAAGCCGCAGTGGTCGGCAACGCTCTCTACAGACCATTCGTTATGTTCCTTCAACACAATCTTGGCCTCATTTATGCGTAGCGGGGTTACCAGTCCTGCCAGATTCTTGTATTCCGACGACCTAAGCCATTCCTGCAGTTGCTTGCGTGTCACTCCCATCTGTCTTGCCACCACACTCAGTGTCAGGTTGTGCTCTTTATAGGATTCGCTTGCTTTCCACAGCTCTACGGCTCTCTCTACACGCTGTATAGTTTCCGGATTAATGTCTGAAGGTGAGCCACCCCCTGAAATGCTGGTGGTTGTGAACGAATCTTCTCCTTCAGGCTGTTGGGCTATACCTTCTTCGTTCCCCACGTTTAGCTCCTCTTCTTCCTCGCTATCCTCAGCTTCCTCCACCCGAGCAATATCTTCGCTGATACCATAGCTGTACAGGCTGATGGTGGAGTAGGAGATACAGAAGAAATAGGCTACGGAGAACAGAACCAGGGGCTTGCCGTTCAGGAATATAACGAATGGTACGAAGAAGGCCAGCAGTGCCATTGTCTTCATACTCAGTCCCATCCAGCCGAACAGGTCGTTTCGTTCGCGGTCGAAATACTCGCCTACGATCAGTTTCAGTTGCTTGTAAGCCTCGTATTGCTTGGCGAAGATATAGCTCTGCATCAATACGTATAGCACCCCTCCTGTGTATTCGGCCATTCGCAGTGCCTGCGACTCCTGTTCTATGGGTATGCCATCTGCCAGCAGTGTAGTAAGGAGGATGAGTTCTGTCAGGAAGCAGACAGACCATACCACAGCCCATTCTTTCCGACTGACTTTTCCGCGACGCTGCATGCAAAGGATGGCCATGCTGCAAAGTAATGTGGCAGGGGTGAATAACAGCAGATTACATAAAACGGCCTGCGTTACTCCCATCTGGCGGAAACCAAAGGTGTATTGCAGCATAAACTGCACGGCAATAAGCCCTGTGCCTGCTGCCATTAGCCAACGTGCGTGGGTGAAACTGCTTCGGCGGAACGAACGGTGTGGGATGCATAACATTAACATAGCCGACAACATAGCCATCGTCAGCACTCCACTTATCTGCATCTCACCCATTGTAATCATGCTGCGAAATTATGAAAAAAAAACGAAAATGTTGTCCTCTTGTGTTAAATTTGTAAAATAATGCATGTTTTTTCACACCTTGAGCTTTGTTTTTTTACACCAAAGCATGTTTTTTCACACCCACGTTTCCCTCGTCTTGTTATTTTTGTGCTGTCAAAAACAACAAATTTGGTATAAACATATTATTAGATGGACAAAAACCTAAACGACTTCATGTCGCAGCCATTGTGGTTTACTATTCCCCTGGTGGTAATCTACATAGCTTTGCTTGTTTATGTTACATACATTGTATGGCGTTATAGAAGTAGGAAATAAATCACTCAATAATAACTAACACAAACCTATGTTTATGAAAAGGAATCAGATTTTTAGCAAGGCTGCGCTGTTCTCTACCAGTGCTGCTATGTTGGTTGGTTGTACTGACTCAACAGACAATCCTGTGAATAATCAGGCAAAGACCAATGCGGACGGTAAGTACAACATCATCTTCATCACCTGCGACCAAGAGGCATATATGGAGCAATACCCCGCCGGTAGTGACTATGCTGCTCGCGAACGTCTGCGCCAGATTGGTACCACGTTCGAGAAGCACTATGCCTGCGCCAACGTCTCCACCAGTAGTCGTTCTGTTATTTACACAGGCCGTCATATCACTGAGACCTGCATGCTTGACAATACCAACTATGCATTCGTGAACGATATGCCTCGTGATCTGCCGACAGTGGGCGATATGTTACGTGAGGCAGGCTACTATACCGCTTTCAAGGGTAAGTGGCATATCTCCAGTGATACAGAATCACTTGAGGAATATGGTTTCAGTGACTGGAGCGAGGGCGATATGTACGGTTCCGTACTTGAGGGCTACAAGGAAGATGCTACCATCTGCGACCACGCCATTGACTGGCTTGAGACCAAGGGTGCAGAACTGAACGGCAAAGGACAGAGTTTCTTCCTCGCTGTTAACTTCCTCAACCCGCATGACATTATGTATTTCAACGAGACGCCAGGAACGTATATCGCCGGTGAGGCTACACCCGCACCTAGCGACCCTGTTTATGAGAAGACTTATTCAACACCCGTTCCCGCTTCATGGAACGAACCTTTCGATAAGCCTGGACGTCCTGCTGCCCACGGCGAGTATAACCGTCAGTGGCAGGCATGGGTAGGTCCTTCACCCACAACAGAAAAAGGCTGGCACACTTTCCGTGACTACTACTTCAACACCATTCAGGATGAGGACAACCACATGCTTACTTTCCTGGACTACCTCCAGAAGGCCGGACTGATGAAGAATACCATCATTATCTACACCAGCGACCATGGCGAAATGCAGGGTGAGCACGGTCTGAAGGGCAAGGGTGGCAACATCTACGAGAACAACATCCATGTACCCCTCGTGGTCTATCATCCTGAGATCAAGGGCGGCGGTCACTGCAAGAACATCACTTCACACCTCGACCTGGCTCCCACCTTTATCGATATTGCCACCGCAGGCAACAGCACACAGTTCAAGAGCATAACCAGTGCCCTACACGGTCACTCACTTCTGCCTGCTGTAAAGAATCCTGCCACCGATATCCGTAATTCCGAAGGTGCGTTGTTCTGTTTCGAGATGATCTCTATGATCGACGGAGACTACATTCTTAACCCCAACCTGAAGCCTGCATATCAGGCCGATATGAAGAAGCGTGGATTTGTACGCGGTATCATCACACCCGAGTATAAGTTTGCCCGCTACTTCTCTCCGCTCAACTTCAACATGCCAGCCGACTACGAAGCACTCTTCGCCAACAATGATGTGGAACTTCTGCAGTGCGGCACCGACGAGACCCAGAACCTTGCATGGCCGAAGGATAATGATAACAAACAACTTGTAACCACCATGAACCAGAAGCTCAACGCCCTTATTCTCAAAGAGATTGGTGTCGATAACGGCAGCGAGACGAAGAAAGGCTATTTGGGCGGTGTAGAAGTCTACGATAAGAATAGGTATACAAACCAATAAAACTCCATCGTTATGAAAACAAGAGTCTCCATCTTGTTGTTGTCAATGCTCCTTGGCCTGATGGCCTGCACCGATAACAGTAATCCTGTGATCAACCCGGAGGATTCGGAAGCAGACGGAACCACAGTCTTCTCGCAGGAAGAACCTGACTATTCCTCTGCGATTATTGATGCACCTGTGTTCATCTCCACCAGCCTCAAGGCTGAGGTGAGAGAAGGACTACAGACCTTCTTGACCAACCCTACGTCGCTTGCAGATGCTGAAGTGGCTGTGGTGAGAGATGAGGATGTCGGCACTTACGATGGTGAACTGCTGGCACTCTATCAGCGCGGAGGCTTCATCGTAGTGGCACAGCCTGTTGGCGAGCATTACCAAGCGTTCGCTGCCAAGTACGGGCTTCCCAATGTATTGCCTTCTGTTGCTTCGCAGGATGTACTGCTCTATGCCACCAGCAAAAAGCGTGAACATTACATACTCTACACTACCAATCCGTTTGATCCTGAAGAAATCGAAGACCCGGTGGAGTTGTCAATGTTGGAACAGCAAGCCCAGTCTTACTATAAACGTCGTATCTTTGAGATATGCCGTTGGCTGAATGAGCAGCGGCAGGCACAGGGCGGAACTAGAGCTGAAGTGCAGTATGTGACCCAGTTCGACCCCACGGTTCTAATTAGGGAGTGCGACCAGATTCGTCAGAACTTCTCCATACCAATGGAACATGTGGTGGCAGACAGAAAGACGAGCAGTGCTGACGTGATGAAGGCCAATGGTAGCGTGGATGTGAAGTACACCATTTATTCTGCATACGTGTTTGAAGGCAACAGACAGCCTGGTGACTACTACATCGTGAAGATGGACCTGACGGTAAGAAACGGCTCAGTGTTCAGCACTTTCAAGAAGAAGCACGGACTCGTCACTCACTGGGGCGCCGGTTACTATATGAAGCAGTTCGATTTGTCATCAGCTTTGGCCGATCCGTCGAAGTACGTCATCACTGCCGACGATGACAAGGAGACAGCGGAAAGGAAACATATGTTGCAGACGGAATTGATGCATTACACGGCAGCCACCAAGAAAATACATAAAGACTTGATGGTGCCCGACATTTATTTCTTCTCCGACCCGTCGCCAGAAACCACCATTAGCAGCACTAGGTACACCTCTGGTATCAACGTTGGGCTCAACGGCTCTCTCTCTGCAGGTACTGAGAGTATGGCTGGATTGGGTTTCAGCGCCAGTTACTCTAGTACAGAGGAAGTGAATATCAGTGATTTGTCCATCATGGTGAACACCGATGGCGAGTCGAAGGCAGTCACCAATTCCTACATCACCAAGCCCATCGGCAGTTTTACATTCCCTGATGGTCATGATGAGAAGGACGTAGAGAAACTCATTCCTTTGGTAGCGCGTTCCGACTTCAAAGCCCAGTCTGTCTGGTGCTGGACTATTCCAATAGGCGAAACAGTCAAAGACAGCTCGGATGCAAGCTTCCTGCTGGCCACCTACTTCGACTATGAGTACGCATCCTATGTCCATTCTTCAGACGACCTGTTCTATCCCGATGGCTACCATAAGAGCTTCCATGCCGGCAACTATTCCTATGCTTGGCTTCCGAAGCCCAACCGTAAGCCGTTTGGCGTGATAGCCTTGAAGAACAATGAGGATCTTCCTATTTACAACGTCAGAATCTGGGCGCAGGATGAAAATGCTGGTCAGGGCGACCCGTTGTATGTGGTGGAAAGTGGCTACCAGCCTGGCGAAGAGGCCTTGTGTGCCGTTCCCGTTGGCAATTATTATCTGGAATTTACGGAGAAGTATAAGGATTCCGCCAATCTTTCCCGTATAGTTGAAAGTAGATGGAAAATTGAAAACATCAACGTGAAGAAAGGTACCGACCAAGAGAATGCCACAACCGGTATCTCTACTGGTAACGCTGTATTTATAGAAAAGATAGTACAGGACTTATAGAAAAGAAATGACGGCAAATAACGACGATCTTCGCCACTATGCCATTGAGGTAAAACCCATTGGTGCAGCCTGCAACCTCCGTTGCGAGTACTGCTACTATCTTGGTAAAGAAAAGACCCTCGCCTCTCCCGCTGCGGGAGGGGTGGGGGCTCTTATGTCCGACGAGGTATTGGAGCGCTACATCCAGCAGGTCATAGCCATTCACGGCCAGCAGGCCGAGATAGAATTTGCCTGGCATGGCGGCGAGCCCACGATGTGCGGCATTCCCTTCTTCGAGAAGGCTATGCAGCTGCAGCAGAAATACGGTGCAGATCGTCGTATCCTCAATACCCTGCAGACCAACGGTACATTGCTCACCGACGACTGGTGCCGCTTCTTCCGCGACCACGATTTCCGCATCGGACTTAGCATAGACGGACCCGAGCATCTGCATAATAGATACAGGAAGGACGCACACGGCCAGGGAACCTTTTCCCAGACCATGCACGGCCTGGAGTTATTGCAGAAGCACGGAGTGGAGTTTAATACGCTGACCACCGTCAATGCTGCCAATGCCGCTCATGCCACCGAGGTGTATGATTTCCTTCGCGAGTTCAGCAATTTCATGCAGTTCCTGCCCGTGGTAGAGAGTCTTTCCGGGAATCAGACAGGAAACGTCAGCCTGCCACCAGGACTCTATACAGCAGAGCGTTCAGGGCAGCTGGCACCATTCAGCGTTCCTGCTGAGGCTTATGGCAAGTTCCTCTGTACCATTTTAGACCAGTGGATGAAGAAAGATGTGGGCCGCAAGTTTGTTCAGGTCATAGAGGCTGCCATTGGCAACATCACACGTCGTCCTGCCGGTCTTTGCGTTCACGAGGCTGTCTGCGGACACTGTGGCGTCATAGAGAAGAACGGAGACCTGTACCGTTGCGACCGTTACGTCTTTCCTGAGTATCGTGTTGGTAATATCCTGGATGCCCCGTTGCATGACATGATGCAGACCAACCGACGCTTCGGCGAATACAAGCTGGACAGCCTACCCAGTCAGTGTCTGCACTGCGACGTGGCCGACCTCTGCTTTGGCGGTTGTCCCAAGGACCGTTTGCTGGAGCGTCTCACTGCCGTTGTCACCCCTTCCGGTACCGTTCCCAAGGTTGAGCGCCGCAATTACCTGTGCCCAGGCTACAAGATGTTCTTCAGTTACATCCGTCAGCAGTACCCCAAAATACTCCGTGCTGCTAAAGGCTGAGAATCTAACACTCCCGATATCAGAAGGCAATAACTCATAAATAAAGGGAAAAAGCTTATGATCATGCAATAATGTTTAGTTTAGTTAAGTTAGGCATGGTTTTGCCTAAGGAAAAAGAAAAAGGAAGCACAGAAAACTTCCGCCTATGATCAACACGAAGCCCCGTTGCCGTTCCAGGCAACGGGGCATTTAATTCTTGTTTCTTGAACATGAGGTAGATATGAGGTACTTCTTCTGTACTTATACCTGTGTTTGTTTATCGTATCGTTGTGAGATATATGCCGTTTCGTTCTGAGCGATATGCCGTATTGCTGGTAGAGAAACGCCGTATTGTCCATTAATATGATGTTTTCTGAAAAGGGATTATCTGGATGGGTTGTTCGGATAATGCTAACGAGTTGTTCGGATAATCTCTATGGGGGGTAAGGGATTATCCGAATGAGCTGTTCGCCTTATGGGAACAAGTTGTTCAGATAGGGGGAACAAAGCAAAGGTTACATGTCCTTAGTTTGAAGGCTGAATACCTTCTATATTCAAAAATAAATAGATTTATTATGTTTGTCTCTCACTTAATCGTAACTTTGATTTATCAATCGAAGTTCCTTCCGTTCGGTCATAAAAATAAATAGCTATTTATTTTGTTTGTCTCTCACTTAATCGTAACTTTGCAGACATGAAGAGAATATGCTTGATGATGGCGGTTCTGTTGCCGATGCTTGCAATGGCCCAGACGGATACTACCTCTGTTAAGGAAAAAGAGTTGCAGGAGGTGGTTATCAGTGCTACGAATGCAGAGCAGCGATTGAAGTCCGTACAGATAGGTGCCGAGCAGATCCAGGTGAAGAGCCTGGCGGCTGCACCCGCCCTTTTCGGCGAGGTGGACATCATGCGCTCGCTGCAGCTGTTGCCCGGTGTGAAGTCGGAGAGCGATGCCTCCAGCAGTTTTCAGGTGCGAGGCGGTACGGCTGCGCAGAATACTATCCTCTACGACAAGGCGCCTATCTATAACATAGGTCATCTGGCGGGTCTCTTCTCTGCCTTCAACGATAATGCTCTGGCCACTGCCACTCTATACAAGGGTCTGGTGCCGGCTCAGTACGGAGGTGCTTCGTCGGCAGTACTGGATATTGTGGGAAGAACGGGTAGCAATGACCGTTGGGGCGGGAACGTGAGCATAGGTCTGCTCTCGGCCAAGGGGTCGGTGGAGGGCCCCATCGTTAAGGACAAACTGAAGGTGCTTTTTAACATCCGCCGTTCGTATGTAGACCTGTTCATGAAGATGATGAAAAAGTATCGCGACAATTCGCTCTACTTCTTCGATACGAACCTGAAAATGGACTGGCGCATGAACAACCGTAATACGATGTTCCTTTCGTTCTTTGCCAGTCACGACAAGACGGCTCTCAACGATATGGCGGATATGCAGTGGAGCAATCTGGCCGGCAGCCTGTCCTGGTCTCACCAGTTCAGGGGGCTTTCGACTTCGCAAACCTCGCTGTTTGCCTCTTCCTACCAGACGGACAACGGCATCCATGTCTTGGGGCTGGATATTGCCTACCTGGGCCATATCCGCCATCTGGGGTTACGCCAGAATTTCAACCTGCAGTGGGGACGGCACGAGCTGAACCTGGGGGCGCAGACTATGATAACCGACGTGAAGAGTGCCGAATGGACACGTATGTACAACCATGAGAAGGAACAGCGTAAGGGATGGGATAACACCGTATGGGCTAACTGGCAGTTCACTCCCATACGGCAATTGGCCTTCTCGGCAGGTCTGCGACTGACGGCCTTCTCGGCTCTGGGCGGCCCATACTACTACGAGATTGACAACAAGGGCAACATAACATGGATATACAAGCGGAGTAAGAACCTGCCCGTAAAGACCCACGTTACGCTGGAGCCCCGCCTGAGCCTTTCGTGGCAGCTCATGGAGTCGATGAGCATCAAGGCGGGATACAGCCGCACCAGCCAGAATGTTCATGCCCTGCGCAATCAGAACACCACGACACCCTTCGACCGATATGCCATCAGCAGCAATCTGGTGAAGCCCGAGGTGGCCGATCAGGTGAGCCTGGGCCTCTTTATGATGACTCCGTCCCAGGAATACGACTTCTCGCTCGAAGGCTATTACCGCCACGTGAATAATGTGTTGGATTACCGGGACGGCATCAGCTTTGCCTCTGCCATAGAGATAGAGAGGCTGGTACTGGCAGGCGAGGGTAGGGGATATGGCGCTGAGCTGTGTGCCCGTAAGAATACAGGTAAGCTGACGGGATGGATAAGCTATACGCTGTCGTGGTCTAAGACGCGCATCGACGGCATCAGCCAGGGGGAATGGTACAATGCCAATAACGACCGCCGTCACGACATCAATATCGTGGCCCGTTACAGGCTCACTCCCACATGGACGCTCAATGCCACGTGGATATTCAACTCGGGGCAGGCCTTCACCGCTCCAAGCGCCAAGTATCAGCTGATAGACAACTATATCTACTACTACGCCGAGCGTAACGGCTACCGTGCCCCTGACTATCACCGCATGGACATAGGGGCTACGTGGTCGAAGAAGATTGCAAGAGGCCGTCTGACCCGCGAATGGACCTTTGGCATCTATAACCTCTATAACCGTTACAATCCCTACCTTATCCGCTTTGAGGACGGTCAGTACGGACGGGGTACGCAGGCTAAGCAATACAGTCTGTTCGGCATAGTGCCATCTGTGTCCTTTAATCTCAAATTCTAAGACCCAATAGTACGACGATGAAAAAGTATATCATTCTTTCCCTGTTGCCACTGCTGCTGTCGTGTGAGAAGGAGATTCCCATTGACTACCACGAGACGGACTATCAGTATGTGGCTGAGGCTTCGCTGACACAGGTAGGAACTAATGTGCGACTGAGCACCACGCAGAATGTCACGGACAATAATCTGCGTAATCATGTAGTGGAAAATGCTGTCGTCGTGCTCAGTTGTAAGGCCTATTCTATCCAGGATACGCTACGTTATACCCGCAACGGCATCTACACATCAGATATGGCCGGCGGTCCCGGTCTTACCTACGATATGGATATCTACGTAGACGGCCACCATTTCTCTTCGTCGTCTACCATGCAGGATGTCCCCGATGTGAAGTCCTTCCGTTTTGCCTGGATTAAAATGGTATCGCAGCGCATACTCTATGCCGACCTGCGCGTACAGGATGATCCAGACCGCAACAACTACTACTTCATGCACATCTATCGTAACAACATAGGCTATCGCTGGGCTGTTATGACGGACGAGAAGAACAAGGGTGGGGAACTGCAGCAACTATTCAGCTGTTGCACCGAAGATGATATGGACAAAGGCGATTCGGACGCGTTAAGGGAGAACGACCTGATCCGTGTGGAGGTAAGGGCTATAGACCGCACATCGTACGACTATCTCTATTCTTTGCAGGTTATGGATAATGCAGGAACCAATCCTATAAGAAATTTCACGGGAGGCTGCCTGGGCTATTTCTCGGCATATAGTTATGTTAACCTGCATAGCATCTTCCATCGCAGCGAGGTGGAAGAGGAATAGCCTACTTCTGTTTGTCCAGCGTTACCACAACCGTATAGCTTTGCGCATGTAAGTCAAAGCTGTATTCTGCGATAATCTGTTTGGGGGAAAGGGAAATGATGCGCCATATCATGATGCGCTCTTCGTCATCAATATCACTGCTGACGATGCGTATCATAGCGTTTGTGGCCTGATAGGTGCCATTCAGGGCGCCGCCGTCGTATGTCAGGGCACATGTGGCGTCCTCGTTGAACAACACGTATTTATACTCGAATTCCAGTCCGGGATCGGCATCGTCCTTGAAGGTATATGAGAATGTCCACTTGCCTGGCAGCACTTCGGTTATGATGCCGCCATCGCTGTCATCCAGTTTGTCACAGCTGGATGGTACAATGCACCCCAGCAGTGTCATAAGGCTTATCAGTATCAGTTTTCTCATCCTTCGTTGTTTTATAAGGGTAAGCCTGCGTTCCAGGCTTACCCCTATTTGCTTAAATGCTTACTTGCTTAATAGCCAACGGCCAAGGCCGTAGTGTAGAGTTGAAAGTTGAGAGTTTAAAGGGCCACAATAAGATTGTCGTAATAACGATACAACGTCATAGCGAAAGCGGCCTCAATTCTCAATATTTACTTACATGCAGGGCACCAGGGCTTGAGCTGCTGGAAGAAGTCGTTGCCCTTGTCGTCTACCAGAATGAAGGCGGGGAAGTCTTCTACGTCGATCTTCCAGATAGCTTCCATACCTAACTCGGGGTATTCAACACATTCTATGCTCTTGATGCTGCTCTGGCTCAGTACGGCAGCTACACCGCCGATAGTACCCAGATAGAAGCCGCCGTGCTTCTTGCAGGCATCGGTTACCTGCTGGGTACGGTTACCCTTGGCAATCATTACCAGCGAAGCGCCGTTAGCCTGGAACTCATCTACGTAGGGATCCATACGGTTGGCTGTTGTGGGACCCATAGAGCCGCAGGGATAGCCTTCCGGTGTCTTGGCAGGACCGGCATATAGCACAGGATAATCCTTGAAGTACTGGGGCATTCCCTCGCCTGCATCCAGGCGGGCCTTCAGCTTGGCATGGGCAATATCGCGGGCCACGATGATGGTACCCTTCAGGTTTACACGTGTGCTGACGGGATACTTGGTCAGTTCGGCACGAACAGCATCGATACCCTTGTTCAGATCTATCTCGATACCCTTGGGGCCTTCACCCGGATTGCGCAACTCCTCGGGAATGAGCTCTGTAGGGTTGCAGTCCATCTTCTCGATCCAGATACCGTCCTCGTTGATCTTAGCCTTGATGTTACGGTCGGCCGAACAGCTGACACCCATACCTACGGGCAGTGAAGCACCGTGGCGGGGCAGACGGATCACGCGGATGTCATGGGCCAGATACTTACCACCGAACTGAGCACCGAGGCCAATCTTCTGCGCTTCCTTCAGGAGCTTCTCTTCCAGGTCGATATCGCGGAAAGCACGGCCGGTCTCGTCGCCTGTGGTGGGCAGATTGTCGTAGTACTTGATAGAACCCAACTTAACGGTCAGCAGGTTCTTTTCGGCACTGGTACCACCGATGACGAAGCAGATGTGATAAGGAGGACAGGCAGCTGTGCCCAAGTGCTTCATCTCCTCTACCAACCAAGGCAGCAAGGTCTTCTCGTTCTGGATGAGTGCCTTTGTCATGGGGTAGAAATAAGTCTTGTTGGCAGAGCCGCCACCCTTGGCAACGCAGACGAAGCGATACTCGGCACCTTCTACGGCCTCGATGTCTATCTGGGCAGGCAGGTTGCACTTGGTGTTCACCTCGTCATACATATTCAGGGGCGCATTCTGAGAGTAACGCAGGTTATCCTGTGTGAAGGTGTTGAAGACACCACGTGAGAGTGCTTCCTCATCCTCGAATCCGGTCCATACCTGCTGGCCCTTCTCGCCATGTATGATAGCGGTACCTGTATCCTGGCAGAAGGGCAGCACGCCCTTGGCTGCTACGTCGGCATTACGCAGGAACTGCAGTGCCACATACTTATCATTCTCGCTGGCCTCGGGGTCAGAAAGCACCTTAGCCACTTGCAGGTTGTGCTCGCGGCGCAGCATGAACTCCACATCGTGGAAACACTGCTGAGCCAGCAGTGTCAGTGCCTCTTTGCTCACCTTCAGAATCTTGTGACCCTCAAATTCGCTTACGCTTACTCCCTCCTTCGTCAGGAGGCGGTATTCGGTTTTGTCCTCGCCCATCTGGAACATTGGGGCATATTTGAATTCAGCCATAAAGGGGACCCTCTCCCTAACCCTCTCCCGTAAGGGCGAGGGAACTGCTTCGCAGGGTCTTGGGCAGTTTATATTATTGTATTATTTTTCTGTGTCGATGTCCTCGTAGTGCTGGAAGAGGAAGTCGTTATACGGGTATTTCTGCACGTGCAGTTCCTTTACCTTATTATAAAGAACCTGTTTCATTGTATCCAGGTTCGTCTTCTCCTGTGCCGAGATGAACAGACAGTCGCCGTTCAGACGTGACATCCATGTACGGGTCAGCTCATCCAACGATACGTTCTTGCTGGTGGCGGGGGTCAGGTCGTCGGCATCTTTCTCCTCCCATGTATAGGCATCTATCTTGTTGAATATCACCATAGAGGGCTTGTCGGCACAACCTAGATCTGAAAGGGTCTTCTCTACCACCTTAATCTGGTCCTCGAAGTCGGGATGCGAAATATCCACCACATGCAACAGGAAGTCGGCTTCGCGCACCTCGTCCAGCGTGCTTTTGAAGGAGTCTACCAAGTCGGTAGGCAGTTTGCGGATAAATCCTACGGTATCCGAGAGCAGGAAGGGCAGATTGTCTACAATCACTTTGCGCACCGTGGTGTCCAGGGTGGCAAAGAGTTTGTTCTCGGCAAAGACCTCGCTCTTGGAGAGTAGGTTCATCAGCGTGCTCTTACCCACATTGGTATATCCCACCAGTGCCACGCGAATCATGCGGCCGCGGTTGCTGCGCTGTGTAGTCTTCTGGCGGTCTATGTCGGCCAGACGCTGCTTCAGCAGACTCATACGGTTCAGGATGATGCGGCGGTCCATCTCCAACTGCGTTTCACCGGGTCCGCGCAGACCCACGGAGCCTTTTCCGCCTCCGCTTCCGGAACCACCGCCCTGACGTTCGAGGTGGGTCCACAGTCGTTGCAGGCGAGGCAGCATATAACGATACTGTGCCAGCTCTACCTGCGTCTTGGCATTAGCCGTCTGGGCTCGCATGGCAAAGATGTCCAGAATCAGACTCGTGCGGTCCAAGACCTTCACCTTCAGTTCGTTTTCTATGTTGCGTAACTGCTTGGCGCTCAGTTCGTCATCAAAGATGACCATATCCACATCGCGCTCGGCATCCTCCTCGGCTACGATATAGGCCCTTATCTCCTGCAACTTACCTATTCCCAGATAGGTTACGCTGCTGGGGCCGTTCATGCGTTGGGTAAAACGTTTTATGGTTTCTGCTCCTGCTGTCTCAGCTAGGAACTCCAGTTCGTCCAGATACTCCTTGGTCTTACGTTCGTTCTGGTCGGGGGTAATAAGGCCAACCAATATGGCTCTCTCGGGACGTGTCTCCACCACATTGTGGAATTTCACGTCCGACATGCCGTCTTCGAAAGGCAAAGACGATCTGCTGGAATTATAATGTTTACTTCTACTTGTTCTCAATCTCTAATCCTAATCCCTAATCTCTAATCCCTAATCTTATTTCACTTGCACCACCAGATATTTGCCTGTGCTCCAGAACTTGGTGGGGTCGGAGATATGCAACTCGTACAGTCCCTTGCTATCCTTAACCATCTGGTAGCTGCCAGAGGGATGGTTAGAAAGGATGGTGGCACTCTTGCTATAGAACTTGATGATCTTGTCGTAACGGATATCAATCTGTGTAAAATAATCCTTGTTGAAACCTCCGTCGCGCAGCACATCGCCACTCTGCAGAATCTTCTGCTCCTTCAGCTCGTTCTTGGTACCGAATACAAACCAGGCCGTGTTCAACTGTTTCTCCTGAGAAGCTACGGTTGCAGCCTTCTGGTTGTTCTCCTCGGTCAGGGTATTCACATTCTCGTTCAGGGTGTTAATCTGTTCGCCCTGAGCAGCCAGCTGAGCGTCCTTCTCGGCCAGAGATGCCTCCAGTTCCTGGATGCGAGCATTCTGTGTCTCTATCTGAGCCTGCAGGTTTTCTACAGTCTTCTTCAGTTTGTCGGCATTAAAGGAGCTCTTGCGCAGCTTCTCCTTCAGTTGGGCTATCATGTCGCGGTTCTGCTGCATAGCCTCGCGGATGAACTGCATGTTCTCGCGAATCACCTCCTTGTTGCTGGCGCTTTCGGGGCTGCCGTCAGCAACGGTTACACGACCTTCGGCTTCATTTATACGTCTGATACCTTCCTGTACTTCATCGAAAGTACTCATGATATCATTCAACTCTACATCCTTTTCGTTTATAATTCGCTGCAGCGAATCACGTTCCTGCTCTACGGCAGATTCACTCATTTGCTGACCTTGGCCGCATGAAGCCAATAGCAAAGTCACTACTGTAATAAATCCAAACTTTTTCATCACTTTATAATTTTGAATTCACAATATTCTCTCTCTAATCCCTAATCTCTAATCCCTAATCTCTAATCCTTATTAACCTCTAAACTGGACTCCCTCCCAAGACGATTACGAACTCGCCTCTGGGCTCGTTCTTCTTGAAGTGTTCCAGTGCTTCTTCTACTGTTCCGCGGACGCTCTCTTCGTGTATCTTGCTAATCTCGCGGCATACGCTTACGGGTCTGTCTGCTCCGAATACTTCTTTGAACTGCTCCAGCGTCTTAACCACGCGGTGGGGCGATTCGTAGAAGATGATGGTACGTGTCTCGTCCTGCAGGGCGTTCAGTCGGGTCTGGCGTCCTTTCTTCTGGGGCAGGAAACCTTCGAAACAGAACTTGTCGCAAGGCAGTCCGCTGCTAACCAAAGCAGGAACAAAAGCTGTTGCCCCTGGAAGCGTAATCACCTCTATGCCGGCACGGATAGCTTCGCGAGCTACCAGAAAGCCGGGGTCGCTGATACCGGGTGTACCAGCGTCGCTAACCACGGCCACCGTTTCGCCGCCTTTCAGTCGCTCTACCACACGGTCGACGGTCTGATGCTCGTTGAACTTGTGGTACGAGAGCATAGGCTTCTTAATCTCGAAGTGTTTCAGCAGTATGCCGCTGGTTCGAGTGTCCTCGGCCAGAATCAGGTCGGCCTCCTTCAGCACCTTCAAGGCTCTGAATGTTATGTCTTCCAAATTTCCTACAGGTGTAGGTACCAAGTACAAAGTTCCCATACTCATATGCGTATTTGGGGGCAAAAGTATACATAAAAAACGGTATTGTGGATAAATAGACAGAATAATTTTGATTATTTCAATATTTTTAAGCCCCTTAACGGGGCTAATTCAAATAGAATGTTTATTTTTGCGATGTTTAACTACAAAGCAAGGAAATGAAAGATGTAGGCTCTCATAACGGAGAGATGATGCGGCGTGGTAGGGTAGAGGTTATCTGCGGCTCCATGTTTTCGGGAAAGACGGAAGAACTGATCCGTCGACTGAAGCGTGCCCAGTTTGCCCACCAGCGTGTAGAGATTTTCAAACCCAGTATTGATGTCCGTTACAGCGAGGAGGAAGTGGTAAGCCATCAGGGCAATAGCATTATGTCAACACCAGTTGACTCCTCTTCCAGTATCCTGCTTCTGGCACAAGATACGGATGTGGTGGGCGTTGATGAGGCTCAGTTCTTTGACGAGCATATTGTTGAGGTATGCAATGAGCTGGCTTCGCGTGGTGTACGGGTTATTGTGGCAGGATTGGACCTCGACTTCAAGGCACAGCCCTTTGGTCCCATGCCTCAGCTTTGCGCCATTGCCGACGAGGTGACAAAGGTGCATGCCATCTGTGTCCGCTGTGGTGCCCTTGCTTATGTCAGCCATCGTATCGTGGCAGGCGACAAGCAGGTGATGCTGGGCGAAAAGGACGAGTACGAACCTCTGTGCCGTGAATGCTATAATTTAGTTCATAATTCATAATTATTCATAATTAAGAGAGAAGAATTAAGAAAGAAAAATTGATACCAATTCACAATTATGGGATTAGAGAGTAGAGATTAGGGATGATGATAGACGAAAATTAATTCTTCTTTATTCTCTCTTAATTCTTAATTTAAAATGGGAAACCAACTCAAAAATGTTTGAACAAAAAATAACCTTTGACAGTTTTATCCGTGGTATTACCGTCATCTGCCTTGCTGCAGGTGCAGTATGGTTGTTAAACACCCTTTCCAGTGTCTTGTTGCCTTTCTTTGTTGCCTGGCTTCTGGCCTATCTGATGTATCCGCTGGTCCGTTTTCTGCAATATAAGGCTCGTCTGCGCAATCGTATTCTCAGTATAGCCGTAGCGCTGCTGATTGTGATAGCTGTCTTAAGTGGCTTCCTGGCCTTGATTGTTCCTCCGATTATCCGAGAGACGGTGCATATATCCGACCTGATAACACTTTACTTCAATGATGTGATGACCCAGACCAATATGGCATCCTACATCCAGAATATCATTGATCACATCAGCAACGAGAATACATTGGTAAGTCTTATGCAGCAGAGCTCATTTGTCGATGCCGTAAAGACTATTATGCTGCAGACCTGGAACTTGGTGTCTGGCACCGTGAATGTTGCTCTGAGTGTGTTGGGTGTCTTTGTGGTATTACTTTATACATTCTTTATACTTATCGATTACGAAAACATCAGCCAGGGATGGGTGAACCTTATTCCCCGTGGTAAGCGCGAGTTCGCCTCGATGATTGTTCAGGATGTCAAGAACGGCATGAACTCTTATTTTCGTGGTCAGGCACTCATAGCCCTTCTCGTAGGTATCCTCTTCAGTATAGGTTTTCTGATTATCGATTTCCCCATGGCTATCGGTTTAGGCCTTTTCATCGGTTTCCTTAATCTGGTGCCTTATATGCAGCTCTTTGGCTTTATCCCCACCATTCTGTTGGCAATCCTCAAGGCTGCCGAGACGGGTGAGAGTTTCTGGTTTATCATGATTTGTGCTTTGGCTGTCTTTGCTGTTGTGCAGCTCATCCAGGATATGTACCTGACCCCCCGTATTATGGGGCATGTAATGGGACTTAATCCTGCCATCATCCTGCTTAGCCTTTCCATTTGGGGTACTTTGATGGGTATTATAGGATTTATTATTGCCCTTCCGCTCACTACCTTGTTGTTGTCTTATTACCGTCGATTTATACTAAAGGAGTGTTCTCCAGAGCCTGAAATTGCAGCTGTGGAACAAAAAAGTGAGGAAAAATAAATTATTTTGAATCGTGAATTTTGATTTATGAATTAAAATATATACCTTTGCACCCGCAATTGCAGAAATGCATTGGTATTTAGGTTGGTCCGCTAGCTCAGTTGGTAGAGCACAACACTTTTAATGTTGGGGTCTTGGGTTCGAACCCCAAGCGGGCTACAGAAAAAGAGAAGTCTAACGGCAGAAAGTTCTACTTTCGGAAGTTAGGCTTCTTTTTTTTATGTTAAGCTTCCCGTGGAAGGGCAGGGGTCGAATTCTTCAACCCCAAGCGGGCTACAGAAAAAGAGACCTGATAGAAGAAAGTCGCGCTTTCAAATATCAGGTCTTTTTTATATGGAAAATTATTTCTTTTTCTCGACGTTCTTTTTCAGGTACTTGCCCATTGTTTCTCCAGCATCCTTCATCGGGTCACGCAAGGTGATTTCGTCATCATTGTCCCCGTCTGATCCCTTTAGGAAGAATATTGCCTCTGTTTTATCGGTCTTGGTATCAATCAACTTTATGTCAGCAGTTATTCTGCCTGACTTCTGAACGTCCTTTACAACAATAAGCAGCTTAAACTGATTGTTGTTGTTCATGGGTACGGCTGTTATTTTCTTTGTCTCGTCGTTGAACCACTCAAAAAAGTAATCCAGTGATCTTTCTTTCCAGTCTTTGACTCTGCGAGCCTGGTTCAGGAAAACATTGAAGCTGTTTTCGCCCAGATAGGTAGCCTGGGAGCAGTCCATTTCAATCATAAGCTTGTCAGCATCCTTCAGGCAATCTACGCTGCCTTTCACTAACAGAATTTCACCTGCATTACCTGTCAGGCAGAATGCAAGCATTAACAAAAATACAGAAAGTTGTTTCATAGCTTTTCCTAAATAAAATGGTTCGTAGTGATATTAGTTTATTTATTTCGCTTTGCAAATATATATGTAATTTGTGATATGGCAATTATTTTTTGTGGAAATTGTTGCATTTTTATTGGGTTGATTGCTGAGAATAATCAACTTGTTTTTGGACAAAAATTAAGTTAAATATTTTATTATGTTAGTTGATTATCTTTATTTTTCACTATCTTTGCGCAGCAAATTATGTATTTAAAAGAATTATGCGTTTTTTTTCTTTAGCCTTTTACACTGTCCTGTTTTTGCTGTTGCCCCTTATGGCAAATGCACAGGAAACAGTAGAATCAGCACCTCAGGTAACGGATTCTATTCAGAAAATGATAGCAAAAAGAGGTAAGTATATTCTGGAGACCTTTGCCAGTAGGAAGAAGATAGATATTGACTATCAGAAAGTTGAGGAGTATGTGACACAAAATGCCGAGGGATATAAGCAGCTGATGAACAGGTTCTGGGAAAATCCTGACTCCTTAAATGAAGAAGAAGCTGCTATGCTTTATTACGGATATGCCTTTACCAAGGATTATACACCCGAAAACATAGATTTGAACGTAAAACTCTTAGAGGCATTTAATGATAAAGATCCTGCTAATGCTTTTACTGCTTATAAGAAAGAATCTAAGAGGACACCTGTATCTTTGTCGCTTCTCATGAATACGTCTCTTCTGGCTGGAAAGATGGGAATGGGCGAGAGCAAGAAAAAATACAAGCATATGGCTATGAAAATGCTTTCAGGCATCATGGCTAGCGGAACGGGTTATAGCAAGGAGAAAGCCATAAAGGTGCTTTACATTGCTGATGAATACGCCATTTTTCGTGATTTGATGGGCATGAGTATGACCAGGCAGGAGTTTTATGAGAATCGTTATGACCGCATGACGCTGGATACGGGCAATGATGGCGAATCTATCATCCTGTGGTTTGATACGTACTTGAATCATCAAAAGCTCATGCAGAACAATGCCAAAAATCGCAAGCAAAAGAAAAACAAGAAATAACAATAATAAAAACCTTTATAGCCTTATGAAACAAATTGGATTATTTATTTTAGCATGCATCGCTGCCTTCTCTGCTTATGCGCAGCGTGCCAGTTACAACATTATCCCTCTTCCCAAGGAGGTGAAGGCAGATACTACTCAGTTCTTTACCCTGAAGGGTGGTATGGGTATTGCCTTTGATGAGAGTAATACAGAAACAGCTCGCATTGCCCAGTTCCTGCAGGAATGGGTGAAGGAAGCTACAGGCATCAGCTTGCAGTTGACACCTGCCGATAAGGATGCATCTGTTAAGTTGGCTATCGCAGCTCCTGCCAAGAAGGGTAAAAAGAGCAAGCAGCCCGTTGTATTGACTGAACAGCAGAAGGAAAGCTATACACTTGGCATTGACGGCAAAGGCATCGTGTTGAGTGCCTACGAGCCTGCAGGTCTTTTCCGTGCAGCCGAGACATTGCGCAAGAGTCTGCCTATCGTAAAGGGATCCACAGGTGTGGAATTGCCCTATGTACAGATTACCGACCAGCCTCGCTTCTCTTATCGCGGAGTGCTGCTGGATTGCGGTCGTCACTTCTTTAGTGTGGAATTCATCAAGCAGTTCCTGGATGCTATGGCCTTACACGGATGCAACCAGTTCCACTGGCATCTGACAGAGGATCAGGGTTGGCGCTTCGAGGTAAAGGCTTATCCCGATCTGGCCAAGAAGGGTAGTGTGCGTGAGAAGAGCATCATAGCCTCAAGCAAAGTGCGCCTCTACGACAACATCCCTTATGGCGGTTACTATACACAGGATGAGTGTCGTGATATCGTACGCTACGCCGCTGAACGTTACATCAATGTGGTTCCCGAAATAGATATGCCCGGACACATGCAGAGTGCTCTGCACGTATTCCCCAACCTGGGTTGTACAGGTGGTCCGTATCCCGTTGCTACTCATTGGGGTGTGATGCGTGAGGTACTTTGTGGCGGTAACCCAGAGACATTGAATTTCCTGAAAACCGTCTTCGGCGAGTTGTGCGACGTGTTCCCCTCTCCCTACATCCATATTGGTGGTGACGAGTGTCCGAAGGAACGTTGGAAGAAGTGCCCTAAATGTCAGGCCAAGATTAAGGAATTGGGCTTGACCGATGACCCCAAGGATACAGGCGAAGGGGGCCGAGGCAGTCAGGATGGTCGCAGCGCGGAGAATAAACTGCAGACCTATATCAACCACGAGATTGAGCAGTTCCTGGCTTCACGCGGACGAAGTCTGATTGGTTGGGACGAGATTCTGGCTGGCGGACTAACAGATAACGCTATCGTAATGTCCTGGCGTGGCACAAAGGGCGGCATTGCGGCTGCCAAGCAGAATCATCGTGTCATCATGAGCCCTAACGTCTTTTCTTACATCGACCATCCGCAGTTGAAAGACCTTAGCAAGACACCTCGCACGACAGACAGCTACATCGTTTCCTGCTCGAAGATGTACTCCTTCGAACCCCTTGTTCCTGAAGAATTGACCAAGGAGGAGGGCGACTGCATACTTGGCGTTCAAGCCAACTTGTGGACAGAGCATGTGGCTTATCCCGAGCATGCACTCTTCCAGTTGCTGCCCCGCTTGGGCGCCATGAGCGAGGTTCAGTGGTGCAACCCCGAGCAGAAGGACTTCGAAAACTGGAAGAAGCGTCTGCCTCAGCTGGAAAAGCTTTACGACAGAATGGGCCTCATTTATTGCAATGAAGTGGAATAGTCTAAAGTTTAGAGTGAAGAATGAAGAGTGAAGAAGGTTTAGCTCGACGGCCCGAAGGGGAAAGTCAATTTGCTACCGCAATGCTCAATGTTCAATGCTCAATGTTCAATTTTAAAATGAAACACATATATCTGTTTTTGTGCGCAGCACTGATGATGCTGTGCACACCCATGCGAGCCCAGGAGGGCGAAAAAGTATGGAAAGCAGGCGATGCTCTGATAACCGATGCTTCACAGATTACCGCTACACCACCGCATACCGACCAGTTTTCTGCCTCTAACCTGATTCTCCCTGAGAGTATGGGAGTGGGCACCAACCAGTATATCTATCACACGGCGTGGAGCGGAAGTGACATGATATCCGCCGACGTGGATCCCTTCCTGCAGTTCCGCCTCCCAAGGGCTGAACAGCATATCATCTTCTCTATGATAGGTTCGGCATGGTCCTCTACCTATGATACTCCTACCGAGGTGGTGATCCAGGCATCTAACGACCCCAGTGCAGGATGGACAACCATTACTACGCTGAAGAATATGGACGATGACTTTACGTCCTATACCCCTGAGCGTTATACTTCGCCTCATATCGACCTGGGTGCCGAATACACCAATGTCAAGTTCTTGGTAAAGAAGACCTATGCTAATCGTCACCAGTCGGCTGGTGGTCTGTTGTTGTCTTTGGGCCGCTTTCAGATTTACGAGGCTTATCTGGGCGATCCCGATCCTCAGCCACAGGGTCCTAAGTGGAAGAAGGATGTGGCCTTGCTGACCGATGGGTCTCAGATTACCTCCAACAATTCAGAGAGCGGATTCCCACCCAGCAACCTGCTTCGTCCTGAGAGTGAGGGCGTGGGCACCAACCAGATTATCTGGCACTCCTCATGGAGCAACCCAGGACCTCTGCCCGCTGGCACCGATACCTATCTGCAGGTACATTTCAACCAGCCCGAGACGGATGTCATATTCACCATGTTAGGCTCTACCTGGAGCCAGACCTTCGATACGCCCGTAGAGATGGTTATCATGGCTGCCAACCTGCCCGGCGAATGGACAGAGGTGGCCCACCTGACCGATATGCAGAACGACTTCACCGGTTGGACCCCCGACCGTTATCAGTCGCCCCATATCGCACTGGGTGCTGCCTATACCGATATGCGATTCGTGGTAAAGAAGACGGTGAATGCCGGCAAGGATTATCGTTACGATGCCAATGGCAATCCCTTTGTTTCACTGGGCCGTTTCCAGGTTTACCGTGCCGTAGAGGGCGAGGAAGACCCCATTGACCCTAAGGAGAATATCAACCTGCTCTTCATCGGCAACAGTATCACCGCCGGTGCTACCCTGAGCAACGCCGCCACACAGGCTCCTCCTATTGTCTGCCGCCAGTTGATAGAAGAGGCAACAGGCATTACCACCAATGTCTATAACGGTGGACATTCAGGTATTACCACCTTTGGTTTCCTGCCTGGAAGGGACGACTTTACCCGCCTCGCCAACAATGCCAAGGCTTTCAAGAAGCAGAATGGCGGAAATATCTATATTGCCATTATGCTGGGAACCAACGATAGTGCCTGCTCTGGAACAGAGGGCGCTCCCGTAGCTCCCGATGTCTATGGAAAGAATATCCGGACCATTATCGACAAGCTTTTCGAGGCTGTTCCCGACTGTAAGATTCTCCTGAACTATCCCATCTGGTACAGCCCCAGCACCTATAATGGAGCCAAGTACCTGCAGGAGGGACTGGACCGTCTGCACAGTTACTATCCCATACTGGATGACATTGTAGCAGAGTACGACCAGGTGTATGCCGGCATGCGTGATGTGTGGGAGTACTTCGAGAACAATTTTGCCATGTTTACGCGTGAGAGCGGCAATGCAGGCTATTTCTATCTGCATCCCAATGCAAACGGTGCCAAGCGTCTGGCTGAGATATGGGCCCACAGCCTGCTGGAACTTATTAAGGCCGATGGTATAGAGGTAAAGAACCCGCTGCCCGAATGGAACATTTTCAAGTACCATACCTGCAAAAAGTACAGCATGAAGACCACTCGTGGCGATATGGGTGTGAAGGACGGTAAGCTTACCAGCACCGTTAAGACGGGCATCGGTGCCACAAAGGGCGAGTTCGCCTTTATTCCCTACGAGGGTAATCTCTATCTGTATAGCATTGCAGACAAGTCGTTCATGTACCGCGATCCTATCCCATACAGCAGCGACTGGAGCAACGTCATCTGTTCTAACGAATACCTGGAGCCCATAAAGGTGAATTATACAGGTATCCCAGAGGACTATCCCTATTATCTGACGATGGGAGGCTATGTGCTCAATAGCGCCAATAGCACCGAAACGGGTATCTGTGCCAATACCTATACGCCTCACGATGCCGGTAACCAGACAGCCATCACAGAGGAGGGCGACTTTGATCCAACCGAGGCACTGGAAATCCTCGAGAACTACGTGGCCAAGCAGCCTGTAGTCTTTCAGGTGCAGCTTCCTTCCGGCGCTGACCTGACCGTTTTCAGGGCTAAGGAGGATAATAATAACGGAAAGTCGGTCATCATCATCCCTGGTGGCGGCTATTCTTATGTCGCTGGCGGCTATGAGGGCTCAGACTGGGCCCCTTTCTACCGTGACCTGGGCTTTACATCCGCCGTGCTCAGGTATAACCTTCCAGGCGGAAACCCAGAGATTCCTCTGAACGATGGTAAGGAGGCACTGCAGTATCTGCGTGATAATGCAGAAACCCTGGGTATAGACCCCACACAGGTGGGAGTGATGGGATTCAGTGCCGGCGGACATCTGGCCAGCACCATTGCCACACACCTTACAGGTGATGAGTTGCCCGCCTTTCAGGTGCTGTTCTATCCCGTTATCAGCATGGATGCAAGCTGTACGCATGCCGGTTCGCGCGAGAATCTGTTGGGCAAGAATCCTAGCAAGGAACTCGTTAATCTGTACAGCAACGACAAACAGGTGACTGCCCAGACACCTCCTGCCTATCTCTGTTGGGCCACCAACGATGAGACAGTAAAGCCCACCAACAGTATGAGGTATAGGGCTGCACTGAAGGCTGCCGGCGTGCCTGTTAGCTCCAAGACATTCTCTTCGGGCGGACACGGCTTTGGGTTTAATACCAGTTTTACGTACCACAGGCAGATGTTGCAAGACCTGACTACGTGGTTGCAGGGGCTTGACGATACCTATGATAGGATTGATAATGTGCAATCTTCAACGTCCAACGTTCAATCAGCCATTTATAACCTTTCCGGGCAGGCTGTCAGTCATCCTCGGCATGGTATCTTCCTCATGCAGAACAAAAAGAAAGTTATGAAATAATCAAATTATGAGTTACAAATTAACCGGAAAACTAATCAGATTAACGGCGTTATGCCTGGTAGTAACATTAAACACAAGCGCTCAGACGTTGCATTACAATAAGCCCGCAGAGTTTTTTGAGGAGGCTTTGGTAATTGGCAACGGCACCATGGGAGGTATCATCTATGGTGGAACGGAACAGGATAAGGTATCGTTGAACGATATAACGTTGTGGACGGGCGAGCCTTGCAACATGAAAGTTTATTCACCAGATGCACATAAGAGCATTCCTGCTATCCGTGAAGCCCTGCGTCAGGGAGATTACGAGAAGGCCGACCAGTTGCAGCACTATGTTCAGGGACATTTCTCACAGAACTATCAGCCGCTGGGTCAGCTGACCATAGATTATCTGGACACCGAGACGGCTGCCACAGGCTATCGCCGCTGGCTGGATATCAGCAATGCTACGGCCCACACAGCCTATCAGAGAGGTGCCTACCGATACACCACAGAGTATTTTGCTACGCATCCCGACTCTGGTATTGTCATCCGTATCACCACAGACAACCCCAAGGGAATCTGTGCCCGTGTGGGAATAACATGCCAGTTGAAGAATAAGGTACACACAGAGGATGGTAAGGTACTGGTCAACGAGGGCTATGTTGCCTATGCCTCTCTGCCCATCTACTGGGGCGGTAATGATCACTTCTCTTATGACCCCAACCGAGGTATGCGTTTCTGCACCAAGGTTCAGGTAGAGGGCTCCAATGTAAAGGCCGATGGTGATGCCATTCTGGTCAACGGCTCCAGCGAGGTTGTTATCTATCTGGTGAATGCCACCTCTTTCAACGGCTACGACAAGGATCCTGCTAAGGAGGGCCGTCCTTATCAGCAGTTGGCAGATGTCAGGCTGAAGCATCTGACGGGTTCCTCATACGATGCCCTTCGCGACCGTCATATTTCCGATTATAAGAGTATCTACGACCGCGTGAAGCTCTCTCTGGGTGAGTCCAAGAGCGATTCCCGCACTACAGAGGAGGCGCTGAAGGAGTATTTAGACGAGAGTGTCTTTAATCCCGACCTGGAGGCGCTTTACTTCCAGTATGGCCGTTACCTGCTGATCTCCTGCTCACGCACTCCCAATGTTCCTGCCAACCTGCAGGGCTTGTGGAACGAGAGCATCCTGCCCCCTTGGTCGTGCAACTATACCACCAACATCAACCTGCAGGAGAACTACTGGCATGCCGAGACAGCCGCATTGCCAGAGATGCACCTGTCTCTCTTCACCTTTATGAAGGAGTTGCAGGGCTCTGGCGAACTTACTGCCAAGGCATATTATGGTGTGAATAGGGGATGGTGTCTGGCACATAATACCGATATCTGGGCTATGACCTGCCCTGTAGGCCTGCATGCCGGCGATCCTCAGTGGGCCAACTGGAACATGGGCGGAACATGGGTCAGTACACATATCTGGGAACATTACACCTTTACACTCGATAAGGAGTTCCTGCAGGAATACTATCCTGTTCTGAAGGGGGCTGCCGAGTTCTGTCTGGGTTGGCTTATCAGTACCAAGGATATGGGTGTCGAGGGTAAGGAGTATCTGATCACGGCTCCCTGTACCTCGCCCGAGAACGACTATGTGACGCCTGAGGGCTACCACGGGCGCAGTTTCTATGGCGGCTCTGCCGACTTGTCTATGATTCGCGAGTGTCTGACGGATGCCCGTAATGCAGCCCTTGTGTTGGGCCTGGACAAGGATTTCGTTGCTGAGGCTGATGATGCACTCTCTCGCCTGCAACCCTATAAGATAGGTAAGAAGGGCAATTTCCAGGAGTGGTTCTACGATTGGGAAGACGAAGATCCTCACCATCGTCATCAGAGTCACCTCTTTGGCGTTTATCCTGGCCACAGCCTGACAGACGGTGTTAACACAGTAGAGGATATCCATCGTGCTGCCCATAAGTCGTTGGAGATTCGTGGCGACCGTACCACTGGCTGGAGCACAGGTTGGCGTGTCAACCTCTTTGCCCGTCTGCACGATGCCAAGAACGCCTATCACATCTATCGCAAGTTACTCTCTTATGTAAGTCCCGATGGTTATCGTGGTCCTGATGCACGCAGAGGTGGTGGTACCTATCCTAATCTGCTGGATGCCCATTCTCCCTTCCAGATTGACGGCAACTTCGGCGGTTGTGCCGGCGTGATAGAGATGCTTATGCAGAGTAACTATAACGTTAACAGCCTCACCCCCAACCCCTCTCCAAAGGGCGAGGGGAGTCAATTCTCAATTTTCAATTCTCAATTGTCAATTGAATTACTTCCCGCTTTGCCCGAGAACTGGAAGAATGGTTCTGTCAGCGGTATTCGTGCCCGTGGTGGCATAGCTGTAAGCATGGAGTGGAAGGACAGTAAGGTTACGGCTCTAACCCTCTCTGCCCAGCAGCCTTGCAAGGTTGCCCTTACTGTAAACGGACAGGTAAAGATGTTGAAACTGAAGAAAGGCGACAACAAAATAACCAAATTATAAACCATAACCCTTTATTATCATGAAACGAATGCTTTTAAACGTGTTGGTCAGCGTGTTTTGTGCTCTGACCTTTCCTGCCTGTGCCCATGCTGCAAGTAATAATGCCGAAGTACCAGCAGAGACGGAGATTCCTGCTGATGAGACGATACAACTGAAGGAGCCCGACAAGACGCTCTCTGTGTCGCTGATGCAGGCGTTGAGCGATCGTAAGTCGCAACGCGAGTTTGCTGAGAAGCCCCTCTCGCTGGAGACTCTTTCTTCACTCCTTTGGGCTGCCAATGGCGTAAACCGACCTGATGGCAGACGTACGGCTCCCTCGGCTGTCAACTCTCAGGATATAGACATCTATGTCTGCATGGCCAGCGGAGCTTATCTGTATGATGCTAAGCAACATCGGTTGGTGCGTGTAACCACAGAGGATGTGCGTAAGCAGGTAGCCGGCCGTCAGCCTATGGCAGCTCCTGTATTCCTTGTCCTGGTGGGCGATGTGTCGCGCTATCCGGGTGGTATGTCTTCACAGCGTCAGGCCATGGAATCGCTGGCCGGTATGGATGCCGGATATGTATCGCAAAACATCTGTCTGTACTGCTCGGCAGCTAAGTTGGCTACCGTCCCTCGTGCTTCTATGGATAAGGATGCCCTCACCAAATCCCTTCAACTTAAAGAGTCGCAGATTCTGCTCTTGAATAACCCTGTGGGATACGCTAGGTAAAGTTGAGAGTTTAGAGTTTAGAGTTGAGAATTTAGAGTTTAGAGTTTAGAGATGGGAGATTAGGGTGATGAAAAGATTAAGCTTCTTACTGTTTTTAGTGGTGCAATGGCAGACGATGTGTGCCATTGGACTATTTGACCTGAGGTGCGAGATGTTGCACCAGCCTTGGGGTATCGACAATACCACGCCTGCGCTGAGTTGGAAGGTTACGCCTGGCGAGAATGGACTTCGCCAGACAGCTTACCAGATATTGGCTGCATCCAGTCCTGATTTGCTGACAGAGGAGAAGGCCGACCTCTGGAACAGTGGCAAGGTGGTGAGCGGTGAGAGTCTGTGGGTACCCTATGCAGGTAAAGCGCTGACATCGCGCAGCGTGGTATATTGGCAGGTCCGTGCCTGGGATCAGAACGATAAGGTGGGTGGCTGGGCCCGTGGCGCACATTTCAGTGTCGGCCTTCTGGACAAGAGTCTTTGGAAGGGCCAATATATAGGCATGAAGCGCGAGAATCCCAAGGTGCAACCCATGTTCTGGAAGTCCTTCAGCTACGAAGGCAAGGGGAAGCCTGCTTTTCTGCATATCAACACCTTGGGCTATCACGAGGTTTACCTGAACGGTCAGAAGGTCTCTGACGACGTCTTGGTACCCGCTATGGTGGAGTTTACCAAGCGCAGCCTCAGTATGACCTATAATATTACCGACCTCCTGCAGGAAGGCCGGAACGACTTGGTCATCTGGCTGGGAACGGGCTGGTACGAGGCAGGCATACCTGGCGTAAAAGAGGGCGGCCCCTATGTACTGGCGCAGATAGACCAATGGGAGAACAATGACTGGCATACCGTCGTCAAAACAGACGAAACGTGGAAAGCTCGCACAAGCGGCTATTACTTCGACGGCTCTGTTAAGCCCTACGGCTTTGGTGGTGACTTGGTAAAAGCCGAGGAACTCCTCCCAGACCTCTCGCATGCCTCTTTAGAGGCCGCCGAATGGCAAGACCAACTCTCAACTCTCAACTCTCAACTTTCAACTGACATAACCCCCATGATGTGCGAACCCAACAAGGTTCAGCAAATCATCGGAGCCCAGAAGATATCGCACTTTCAGGACGATAAGTGGATGGTGGATATGGGCAAGAGCATCGTAGGTTGGGCACGCATACATCTGGGTAAGCTGCGCAAAGGACAGCAGGTGACCATCAGCTACGGCGATATGCTGGGCCTGGATGGCGACTTCGAGCATGGCGTATATACCGATCGCTACATTGCCAGTGGTGACGGCGATGAGTCGTTCTGCAACAAGTTCAGTTATCATGCCTACCGATATATAAAGATTCAGGGCCTGGAGCATCAGCCTTCCCTCTCGGATATCGAGGGGCTGAGCATCTATACAGGTTACGAGAAGGAGTCGGCCTTTGTCTGCAATGATGCCGACATCAATGCCATCCACGATATGGTGCACTACACCTTCAAGTGTCTTACCCAGAGCGGCTATATGGTAGATTGCCCCCATCACGAACGCCAGGGCTACGGAGGCGACGGCAATGCCTCTATTCTGGCTGCACAGACGATGTATGATATGTATCCGCTCTATCGCAACTGGCTGCAGGCCTTTGGCGATGCACAAGGCGAGGACGGCGAGGTTCCGCATGTGGCTCCCACTATGTGGGCTTGTGGCGGCGGTCCTTTCTGGTGCGCCTTTATTGCCAATGCCCCTTGGCAGACTTACCTGCAGTATGGCGACAAGCGGATGCTGGAGCGTTACTATCCCAATATGCAGCGCTACCTGCAGTATGCCGAGAAGTGTATGCCCGATGGCCTGCTGAGTCTTGAGAACCGCTGGCCTACCTCGCAGAAGAAACACTGGTTCCTGGGTGACTGGGCTTTGCCCAACGAGGAGCACCAGCACCATACGGAGAGTATCGATGATGTCAACAGTTGCTCTATGAGCTGGGTTTATGGCATTATGGCGCGAGTTGCTACCATTTTGGGTAAACCGTCAGATGCGGCCCTTTATCAGCAGAAGCAGCAGGACATCAACCAAAGGATTCATCAGAAGTTCTATAATAAGAAAGATGCAACGTATGCCAGCGGCCTTCAGTTGGATGCTGCCTTCCCCCTCTTTGTGGGTGCAACGCCAGAGAACCTTCGCGATAAGGTGAACGACCAGCTCAAGAAGGATATCTATGGTCGTTGGGAAGGTCATTTGTTTACTGGCCTTGTGGGTGTGCCCATCGTTACCCAGTGGCTCACCAAGGCAGGCGAGGCACAGGTGATGTACGACATGCTGAAGCAGCGCAGTTTCCCTGGCTATCTGTATATGATAGAGAATGGCGCCACCACTACGTGGGAGCATTGGAATGCCCGGCGGAGTCGAATCCACAACTGCTACAATGGCATAGGATCTTGGTTCTATCAGGCACTAGCCGGCATAGTTCCCGACGAGGACAAAGTGGCTTACCGCCATTTCTTCATTCGGCCTCAGATGGCTGACGGCATCAGCTTTGTCCGTGCCTTGCAGCCCACCCCCTATGGTGATATAAAGGTGGAGTGGAACCTGTCTGCTCAGGCCTTCGACATTCGCATAGTCGTTCCGCCAGGCACAACCGCCACCCTCGAGGTTCCTGCCAGCCTGAAGTGCAAGACAGCAGAGATGCCTCCCACCAGCCTGATGCGCTATGGCCTCATCTACAACGAGAACCAACGTGACCGCATCGATGCCCCTGAGAACGAGCAATTCCCTGTCGATAAGCCCATCCAGCTTCAAAGCGGCACCTATCGGATTGTATACAGACGATAGTTTTTTTAACATTGTTATCAACTTTTATGATCTACCCTTTATCCAGAAAAGGGCACTCTGGGTTTGTGTTTTTCTACATTTTTTCAATGAGTGAAACATTTGAAAAGCCTTTGCTATAATGCTATTCTGCAGAAAAATGTCTCATTGATTTTCTTAAACATGTTTTTAAGGCGAAAACTGTCCTGTTATCCTTATTTTTTTAATGACTACACTTCAACTACTTATATATCTCTTAAATACTAATTAACAAATTTATAAATATTATTTAACACTGAATATTTCTCTTTTCTGGACGCGTGACGTAACTTTGCAGTCAAATTCACCAAAACTAATTATTCAAGGTAGACGTCAAATCTTGAGGCAAAACAAATTTATTAACATTTTAATTAATAAAATGAAATCAAAAAAAAATCTATCAGTAGTTGTAGCTGTTATTTTTGCAACTTCTCTATTCTTTCCTTCATGTCAGAAAGAAAGTGATTCTGTTGAAGAAACAGAAATCAATAGTTCTGTATTGTTTATGGAATCCTTTAACAAAGGCCTTTCTACCTTTAAAGATGCCCCTGTTGTAGCTGTTTTCAATGGGATTAATACTGTATCACAAACAAGAGGTCTAGATTTTGTTAAACCTAGTGATGAACTGACCCCTATATTCATTGATTTATCTTTTATTGATGATCCCGTAAATCAAGATGAAATAAAAACTGCAGGTGATATCATTAACCTTGCAATTACAACAGGAGCTCCCATGAGTCTTGAAAATGACGGTTCTTACTCAGATACCTTGTTTTTGTCAAATCAGGAGTGTAAAGACGCACTTTCTGAGCTAATCATTTGCAGTAAAAAATATCTCTATGATAATGGGTTCTCCGAAACCGATATTCAGGAAATGTTATCTGAAAACAACGCAGATGAATCAGCTTTAGTTCCTCTTGTAACTTTACTGGCAGAAGAAGAGCAGAATGATATTGTCAATGAAAACTCGAGTATAACGCGGAGTTGGGCCAGAGCAGGCCATTGTGCATTGCATGCATTAGGAGCAGATGTTATATTTAGTCTAGGCAAATCTGGAGCAACAGTTTGGTCAAAGGCTGTCATAAAAAAGACCTTTAAATTTGTAGCTACAAAAGCATGCGGAATAGCTGGGGCTGTACTTTTTGTGGTTGATTTTTCTTTATGTTATGGGGGTGTATATGACTAATGCTCATCTTATCTTTGAAACCTGTATAATTTTACTCACATATTCGAAGTTGATATGGGATTTGATACGGGCTATAAGAGACAAGAATACAGGATGGATTAAAGTTCAACTTCTGCTTTTGACTATTACATCTTTGCTTGTTCTTGGACTTTACTTCGCGGATACTTGTTATTTTAAATAGAGTTTTCATAATTGAAGACAATGTGTATTGTAAAGACGCAAGGTCAGTGTGGTAGTTATACGGTCTTGCGTCTTTCTTTTACTTTTGAATACACTCTGTGCCAGCGCGACCGCATCGATGCCCCTGAGAACGAGAAGTTCCCTGCCGGTGAGCCCATTCTGTTACAGAGCGGCACCTACCGGATAATATGTAAGTGATGGCCCCCTCCCAACCTCCCCCAAAGAAGGAGGGGAAGGTTTAGAGTCAGTTGAATCTGTTGAGAGGTTAATGGCTTAACAGGTTGATGCGTTGTCATTATATTTTCCTATTGTCCCAAGAAGGCTATAAAGGGAGAGAAATTGTTACCCTTAAGGGCCGCAAAAATCTCTATTAATAGTAGCACTTTTTTCTATTAGTACCTCACCAATTGCCGATTCCAGCCTTTTTCTTTGATTGTAAATATTTTTCCCAAAAACAATGTTCAATGTTCAATGCTCAATGTTCAATGGAATTTTTCCCGCCTAACGTGGCGGAAAAAATTCCCTAACTAGGGAACAAGTTTTTCTTGGTTAAACAAAAATTGCCGCCTTTATAAGTCGTCTTCTGATTTGTCAAGAATCTTCCTGTTTCTTTGTATCTAACACAGATCCCACAGATTTTGATAAATTATACACAAGTTTAGGCATTTGACCCGAGATGTACATCGATCGGCGTTCAGCACCGATGGTTGTCGGGCAGAAAGAATATGAGGTTTATCCTTCAATTCTCATAAAAACCTCATAAAAACCTCATGAAAACCTCATACTATTCTCTTATGCCTAAAGTCTGATAATGTAATTCCCCTGAAGGTTGCATGAGGTTATTATGAGGTTTCTATGAGGTTTCTATGAGGTTCCGTGCATAACCTCATGCCTTCTCCGGCCGATAACCATCGGTCTTTAGCGCATATTGCGGTATATCTCCGCCAATTTTGCGAAATTCGACATAAAAAAAGGATTATTATCTAGCTTCATTCCGATTCATAACTAACTTGGGAAAATATTTATTTAAGTTACATTTTGAGTGGATTTAAGTTGTTTGTATTCGGTTGTTCATTGGGGGATGATGGTTGTACTACCCTAGAAAAAGTTGAATGATTTTTACCGATTCCATCGACGATATTTCAAGAAATCTTTGTTTTTTAATGGGGGGAGAGATGAGTTGCTTGCCTGTTTCAAAATCTGCAAATATTGTTTCAAAATCTGCAAAATTTTACGTTGACACTTGTTTTTATTTTAGTATTTGGAGATTTTTTTATTATCTTTGCATCACCATGAACAGACTTTTATTACGATTTTTAATCAAATCCAAAAATTATGGTTAAAATGAAACAAGAATCTAACATTTTGCGAGGGCGAATGTGGCTTATGCTGCTTGTGCTCTTTGTTTGGCTGGTGCCCCAACGGGCGGCAGCCGATGATGGCTACGAGACATTTGTTGATCAGTCGATTCTCTACAACGTCTTCGTCAGCGGTTCCAACACCGTCACCATCACCGTGCCGTGCTACGACATGGAGGGTGCCGATGCCTGGATTTACGATGGTAACCTCGACGCCTCATGGGAGGGGCAACCACACATTAACCTCTTCCACTGGGCCGCTGATGAAAACATTGACAACTCCAGGAGCACCTGTCCTGTCATGTTCTACACTCAGGCTCCCGGCTACATGAACCTGACATTAGGCAACACCAAGAATGTGACACGGTTGAACCCTCACCTCTGGACCAAGCTAAATGTCATCCGCAACGACGACAAGTGCACGTTCGGCGTGACTGCCGTCTGGGTGGTGCCCAAGGAGATGCGGGGCAAGAAGATAACGCTCACATGGAAAGTGCATCGTAACGGAAACAGCCGTAATAATGTATGGCTCAACGAGAAGGGCGGCCTCAAGGATCCCGACCCCATCACGATACCCGAAGCTAGCCCCGTGGCGCCGCCTTTTGTCACTGCGGCCAACATCAGCAACGACAGCGTGGGAAAGATTCTGGTGCCTTGGACTATGGTGCCAGAGAAGATTAACAAGCTGCGCTACGAGTATCTTGATGCTAACAACCGTACCATCACCAAGGAGGTGAAGACCACGACGAACAGCGGCATCATCACGCTCAACGCCACCGAGCCTCACCGCAAGTTCCGCCTCATAGCCGACTACTATGAGCCGCAGACCGTCGGCGAGTATCTCATCAAGGATGCTTCGTCCGAGGCTCAAGACCTCACCATGCTCCACGGCCCCCACGGCCTGACCGTGCGCCCCTTGGGCGGTGCCAATGCCAAGGTCGAGTTGAAGTGGAACATCGGCCACATCACCAATGCCGACCTGGCCGAGATAGACTACTTCGAGGTTCAGCGCTCGCTGACCGGCCGCGAGGAGGACTTCGTCGCCATCGGCCAGGTGCCCTTCGCCCGTATCGGCAGTGCGGCCCAGAGCATCTATACCTTTGTCGACAGCACCTATGTCAACGACCTCGATGCGTCGATGCTTACTGACGGCTACTCGCTCGAAAACCTGACCTATCGTGTGCGCCGCACCATGACGCAGGCTTGGGGCTGGAGCGTCAATACCCCCTGCGCCAACTCGGCCCGCTGCGTGGTCGACAACCTCCATCTGCTGCGCATAGCCAACTACACGGCCACGCAGCTTGACGACCAGTACAACGTCCGCGTGGCCTGGCAGTATGCCGACGAGCACAACGGCGTGTGGGACGACCGCGCCAAGATGATGCTGCGCGTCACCCTGAAGAACGCCGCCGGCGACACCATAGATGTGAAGGAGTACGAGCTGAACAAGGCGGAGCGCGAGCAGTGCTACAAGGTGTTAGACCTCTCGCGCACCTGTGTCAAGTACGATATAGAAATGTATGTCGACCGCGGCACGTCGCCCCTCAACCTCTACGATGCGGAGAAGATGAAGGACTACTACTTCCCCATCCGCAATGCTCAGGACTGGGCGACCTTCCACGACATGGTAGATGCGGCTGAGGGCAAGCGCGCGGTGAACGCCCGCCTCTATACCGACATCGCAGAGACCAATGTGTACATAGCTTGGGGAACAAGTGTCGCCTACAATGGCGTCTTCGACGGCAACGGTCACACGCTGACCGTCAGGACAGCCGCTAACGAGCGTGTCATGGCTCCCTTCCGCTATGTGGGCAATGCTACTATCAAAAATCTGCACGTCGCAGGTACCATTAAGACCAGCGAGCGGAACATATCCAGTCTCATCGGTTCTGTCTTGGCTGGTTCTACGGTTACCGTGGAGAACTGCCACTCGACGGTGACCATCAACAGCACCTATAATGGCGAAACCGAAAACGGCGGCTTCATTTCCACCATTGGCGAAAACGTCAAGGCCGTGCTGCGCAACTGTAAGTTCGACGGCAACTTCGAGGGCGGCAACAGCCACCACAATGGCGGCTTCATCGGCTATTGCCAGCCGAAGAGCTCGGCCGTCATCGACAACTGTCTCTTTGCCCCCGACCATATCAACACCGGTGCCGAGAGCTGCGAGACGTGGGCACGCACCGCATCCGACGCCACCGTGTACGTTCGCAACAGCTTCGCCACGCAGGAGTATTCGTCGATGCTCAACATCCGTAGTGCAAGTGACTGGAATAAGTTCATCCAGATGGTGAAAGATGCCAAGAACGCATACGACGTGAACGCTATCCTTGCTGCCGACATCACCGTCAGCGACTATGTGGGAGACGCCGAGACAGCTTACTATCGTGGCACCTTCGACGGCAACGGACATACCATCACCTTCAACAAGTCGGGCTTCTCGGAGAATTACATTGGTCTCTTCCGCCATGCAGGCAATGCTACCATTAAGAATCTGCATGTGAATGGAACCATCCAAACCACAGGCCAATATGCAGGTGGTCTGATAGGCAATGTCGTCAACGGCAATAATGTCAGTATAGAGACCTGCCGTTCGTCGATGACCATCAACAGCACTAATCGTACCAACGGCGGCTTCATCTCCCGTTTGGGCGACAACTCAACCGCTACTATACGTGATTCCAAGTTCGACGGCAGTTTTGAAGGTGCAGAGAGTCAAAGCAATGGTGGATTCATCGGCTATTGCCAAGATAATAGTACGGCCACCCTCGAGAACTGCCTCTTCGAGCCCGACCACCTCAGCACCAAGTTTGCTGCTTGCGAAACGTGGGCGCGTAAATCAAACTCGGCTACGGTGACGGTAACGAACTGCCACGCTATCACTGAGTACTCACAAGGGAAAGTCATCATCCGCAGTTCCAGCGACTGGGATAGGTTCATCCAGTTGGTGAAGGATGCCAATAACAGCTACTGGGTGGATGCCATCCTGCAAGCCGACATCAGCGTCAGCAAATCAGTCGGCTTCAACGATGCGCCCTGGCGCGGCACCCTACATGGTAACGGACACACAATCAATATCAATATCGAGAGTGGCAGTAACAGTTATGCAGCCCTCTTCCCCCAGGTTAGTGATGTCACTATCACCGACCTGCACGTAACGGGAAAAGTCAATGGTGGCGCACATTCTGCCGGACTTATTGGCGGTGCTACTGGTGGTACCCCCACCATGAATCTTAATCGTGTGCGGGTGTCAGTAGAGGTGAACAGCACAAGTACCATTACAGGTGGTATCATCGGTCATTCAAACAATGGAAATGTGTATATGACCGACTGCCTCTTCGACGGAAAGATAAATACTAACAATGCAGAAAATTCTTATATAGGTTGTATCGTCGGATGGTCTAACGGTGGCGGCAGCTGGGCTATGAACCGTGTTTACTGTTATCCGTCCGCTCGTCCCCAAGCCAAAATAATATGGTTCTGTGCATATTACAATGGTAATGCTCTTCCTTGGGGAACCAATGATAGGAGTTTTACCGTTACCAGTACCGAATGGGGTGACTGGGGAGTCAATCATTACAATAAGACCGACCAGAGTGAAGTGGTCAGCCTGATGAACGGCAAGCAAGCCGGTACATGGCATCTTGTCAACAACAAGGCCGTACCAGTGATGCAGACCACAGAGAAAAATCTGACTGCCGCAGAGCAGCTGGTGGAGACCTTAGGCAAGGACAACTGGACGGTTGTCGACGGCAAGGCAGTGCCCAAGTCGAAGACGCTGACCGAGACGACCGATGGCAAGGGCGATGCCGCACTGGATAACCTTGCCACCTGGACGAAGGAAGGCGACACCATGGTGCCCCCGATGACGACAACTGCCGACGTGAGCTACAGCACTATCAACGACCCGAACCTGAAAGACCTGTTCTACCACTCTGGCACTGGCAAGATTGATAAGGAGCTGTTAGCAGAGACACGCCAGAGCAGCGTGGTGCTGACGTGGAACACCGACGGCAACCCCGTCGACTACTTCATCGTGTACCGCCGCGAGGCCGGCCAGGGCGACAACGACTGGGTGGAGATAGCCACCAACCTGGACCAGATGACCTACGAGGACAAGACCGTCTCGCCGCTGAAGAACTATCAATATAAGGTACGCGCGATGACCGACTGCGAGGGTAATCACCACAGCGAGACCCTGTCTGCGGACGGCGCCTGCAAGCACACCGGCCGACTGGAGGGCTATGTGCGCTTCAACGACGGCACCGGCATTGCCGACGTGGAACTGACCATCTCGAGCGGCAGCGTGAACGTCAGCGTCCGCACCGACGAGAGCGGACACTACGTGGCCGACGAACTGCCCTACCAGGGCCAGCCGAGCATCACCTACGATGTGTACGTCGGCAGCATGGTGGAGGCCGACGTGCAGTCGTATTCCGTGACGTTCAACGACGAGACCAACGACGTCATGGTGAGCGAGTTCACGGCTGTCAACGGCCGCCGCTTCTCGGGCTACGTGTTCTACGAGGGCACGAACATCCCCGTGAAGGGCGTCAACTTCCTCGTCAACGGCTACAAGCTGTACAACGCCTCGGGCAAGCTCGTGGAGACCGACGAGGAGGGTAACTTCTCGTTCCGCGTGAAGAACAGCCGCAACACCATCCAGGTGGTGAAGAACGGCCACACGTTCCTGAACGACGGACAGTACACCAACAACTTCACCACCGACGTGGCCAACATCCGTTTCCACGACGCCACGAAGGTGAAGCTCGTGGGCCGCGTGGTGGGCGGCAACGACCAGGGCCTGCTGCCGCTGGGCAACAACCTGTCGAAGAATAACCTGGGCGACAACCTGCAGATGGTGCTGGCCCTGGAGGGCGACACCAAGTCGTGGCTCGTACAGGACGTGCAGCACCCGGAGCGCACCCAGCGCGACACCGTCTACCAGCATGCCGGCGGAGGTAACCACCAGACCAAGGTGACGACCCTGCGCAAGCGTATCGAGGTGACGCCCGACCCGGCTACCGGCGAGTACATGCTCATGCTGCCGCCCGTGCGCTGGAAGGTGCAGCAGGTGTATTGCACCGGCTATCCCACCCTCTACCAGAACGGACAGGCCAACGAGGTCATCGACCTGACCGACTGCCTGACGGTGAAGGATACCACCTACGTGGGCAGCTACAGGGATGTGGACAACAGAACCATACATGAGCCAAAGGCATCATATAACGCCATATATAACAGAATATATCGCAGCCCTGTGGAGCTGACCTACAAGCAGCTGAGCTACGACACCTTCAACTACTTCGGCGACAAGTTCTACAACGCCACCAACCTGAAGGGTGAAAAGGTGCAGGTGCCGCTGGCATATATGAATCCTAAGGATAAGACTAAGGCTCTCTACACCTTCGATCACCCAGTGTTCAGCCTGGAGCGTAAATACTACATACAGGTGCAGGTGGCTGAGCGCTATGTATATAACAATGACTATACGGCAGAGAAGGTTGACTATGTACGCATAGGAGGCGGTATGGCTACCATGCATAACGGCATGAAGAACGGCGTAGCGGTAGATACGCTGCGCCTGGACAGCCTCGGACAGGGCACCTTCGCACTGCAGGCCGACCGCGTGGCACAGCCCATAGGCGTGGAGAATGCCCTGCGGACGGTGACCTTCAGCGCCATGCAGGACAATGTCCACTTCGAGGCCGAGCCGCTGCACGCCTACGTGCTCAACCTCTTCCCCCTGAGCGGCGGCAAGGAGCTGATGACCGACGGCCAGCCCGTCCTGTTCGACATCCTGCGCGACCCGCCGGGAGCCTACAGCTCGTCGACACTGGCCAAGGGTGCTACGCTCAACAACAGCTACTCCATGAACCTGACGATGGCCGGCGGCTTGAACTTCACCTTCTCGCTGGCCGACAAGTTGGACTGGTTTGACGGCGATGCAGTTGGCGACATATATGAATTGTCTGGTAACTTTGACGGCGACTTCGACGGTATAGAGCATAGCTCGGAGAAGGTCGACGTGGAATACTCGGAGCTGGTGTTCAACTATAACGGCAGCAAGGCCTGGTCGCACACGATGGTGCTCTCCGACGCTGTCAGCACCAGCGGCGACCCGTCGATGGTGGGTGCCGATGCCGACCTCTACATCGGCCAAGTGCAGAACGTGCAGGTGACACCCCTGTCGAGCATCAGTGTCCTCACCGACTCGGTGTATCAGTCACGGCTGGCCCAGGCGGGCATCGGCCAGGCGAACACGAAGGGCGACGTGGCACAGTATGCCAAGTACGGCACGCTAGTCCACATTGCCGACGGTGTGGATGCCGACGGCAAGAAGTTCCACCTGGTGCGCGACGTGTCGCTCGGCTACGGCCCGAAGCTGAAGTCGAACTTCATCTATTCGCAGAAGCAGATTCTGGAGCAGATCATCCCGAACCTGGCTGGCGAAATCATGAACCACATGTTCATCGGCAGCAAGACCGATGCACAGATACTGGCCAACTCGACGCACAAGCCGGTCTACCGCTCGCTGCGCGAGCCTACCGACCCGAAGTTTGCGCTGCCCAACAAGAAGTATAACACGACCGTTGAGACGCCCAACGACTCTACGCACTACATCATCGTGCTGCCCACGGGCAAGAAGGTGGGCGACTTCAACGACGAGGTGTCGGACAAGGGCGAAATCATCTACGCCTGGTCGAAGATGATTACGCAGAACGAGCGCGAGAAACTGAACGCCTCCGAACTGGTGAACAGCTACGACATCGCCGGTGCGCAGGGTGTGAACTACAGCGAGACGTTCAGCAGCAGCTACTCGAACGCTACGGCGATGTACTTCCCCTACGGTGTGCAGCCCGACTACTTCGGCGGCAAGGGCACCGGCACCATCTCGTCGATAGCCTCGACCATTACCAACTATATCGGCGGTGCGATCTTCGGCTATATAGAGTCGTTTAAGAAGCTCGACCCGAAGGTGAGTGGTGGAGTGAAGAATCAAGAGTCGTCCCTCAAGTTTGACGGCAAATACTTCCGCTGGTCGCTGACGCCCGTGCTGACGTCGCAGACCATCGGCACCAGCAGCCTGTCGAACGAGTACAACCGTACGGCCTCGTTCACCATCGCCGCTGCGCCGACGAGCCGTCTGAGCGTGGACGTATATCGCGTGCCGATGGCCGACATCACTACCGAGGGCGGCAAGTGGCTGCCGGAGGATGTGTATAGCAACTACAACTTCCAGAACGTCACCAAGGAGACCTTGGACTATCTGAGGCGTGAGGGCAACGTGCCGCAGCACAGTGACCCGTCGAGCTTCGTGTTCCGCACGCGCGGCGGTGTCACCTCTAACCCGTGGGAGGACGAGCGCAAGACGCGCTTCTACCAGGCCGGCTCCATCCTCGACGAGCGCACGCTGAAGGTGGACAACCCGACCATCAGCCTCGACAAGCAGAGCGTGAGCGGTGTATCGGTGAACGACCCGGCGCGCTTTACCATCTTTATAGCCAACGAGAGCGAGAAGCCCGAGGCCACCGGCGGACTGAGCGTCTTCACGCTGTTCTCCGTGGACCAGGCGAACCCCAACGGTGCCAAGCTGAGCGTGAACGGACAGACGCTGACCAGCGGCGGCATGAGCGTGACGCTCGTGCCGGGCGTGACCACCCAGCTGGAGCTGGAGGTGCGCGCCGGACAGGGCTTCGACTACGAGGGGCTGACCATCGGCCTGATGTCGCCCACCGACCCCGAACACGCCAAGGCTACGGCCAAGTTCGACGTGCACTTCCTGCGCGAGGCCGGAGCGGTGACCATCTCGGCACCGGTCGACAAGTGGGTGCTGAACACCAACTCCCAGAAGGACGATGAGCGCGGCTGGTACATACCGGTCACCATCGGAGGCTTCGACCGCCACCAGCTGAACTTCGACCACATCGAGTTCCAGTATAAGGAGTCGCAGCGCGGCGACGACACCTGGACCAACATCTGCTCGTACTATGCCGACTCAACACTGATGGCCAAAGCCAACGGTGTGTGCGAGCTGATGAAGCCCAACGCCAACATCGTCACCGAGTTCTACGGCGACGGCTGGGAGATGGAGCGCAGCTACGACCTGCGGGCCGTGCTCTTCTGCCGCAACGGCGGAACATTCCTCACCACGCCGTCGAAGGTTGTCAGCGGTATCAAGGACACGCGTCGCCCGCAGCTGTTCGGCACACCCGAACCGAAGAGCGGACTGCTCTTGCTGAACGACGACATCGTGTTCAACTTCTCTGAGGACATCGACTACAACAACCTGGGCGCCTCCAGCCACTTCGAGGTAAGGGGCGAGGTGAACAACAATGACATCTCTGAGACGGTGAGCCTGCAGTTCTCCGGCAAGGCTAGCATGGAGACGGAGGCCAAGCGCAACTTCACCGGCAAGGACCTGACCATCGAAATGAGGGTGAACCCCGCCGCTACGAACCGCGACATGCCGCTCTTCTCACACGGAGGCAACGGACAAAAACTGCAACTCTGGCTGACCAAGGACCAGAAGCTGAGAGCCGTGGTCAACGAGGAGACCTTCGAGTCGCAGTCGCCCATCCAGGAGGGCAACTTCCGCCAGGTGGCTGTCAGCATCAGCCAGAAGGACAGCACGCTGTGGCTCTACAGCAACGGTGAGACCATCGGCAAGGGCTACAAGCTGAACACCCTGTACAACGGTACCGGCCCGCTCATCTTCGGCCGCACCAACGAGACTGACCGTACGGCCATCCAGTACTACGAGGGCCGCATGATGGAGGCTCGCCTGTGGTATCGCACCATGAACGCCGGACTCGTGGGCTCCTACGGCCTGCACCGGCTGACGGGCTACGAGAAGGACCTGGTAGACTACTACCCGATGAACGAAGGCTCTGGCGACTATGCCGTTGACCACACTCAGGGTGCCAATGCCAAGTTGATAGGCACCAGCTGGGCCATGCCGCACGGCATGTCGCTGCACCTGAACAAGGAGAACAACGGCCTGCAGCTGACGGACAATGCCATCAACCGCTCGGCCGAGCAGGACTACACGCTGATGTTCTGGTTCAAGACCGACGCCGAGGGCCGCGGTACGCTGCTGAGCAACGGCAAGGGCCTGAAGGAAATCAGCGACGACCGCAACCGCTTTAACATCGGATTCGAAGCCGACTCGCTGACGTTCCGCTCGAACGGCTTTGCCACTAAGCTGGCTGGCAACTGGAGCGACAACCAGTGGCACCACTATGCCATGACGGTGAACCGCGCCCACAACGTGGCCAACATCTACATGGACACGGAGCTGAGCACGACCTTCGCTGCCGACAGCCTGGGCGGCATCAGCGGCGGAAAGCCCTGCATCGGCGCTACCGTCGACGGCAACACGCCGCTGAAGGGTAATGTGGACGAGCTGATTGTCTTCGGACAGGCTCTGCCGCAGACGCTCATCAAGACCTACTCGACGAAGGGTCCGAACGGCGACGAGGCCGGTCTGCTGACCTATCTGAGCTTCGACCACCAGGAGCGCAATGCGAATAACGAAATCGTCATGGCTCCTTATGCATACAGCAGGAAGCTACACCTGGACGAAAAAGGCCAGGTGAGATACCAGCAAGACCCCGTGACGGGCAAGCCTACAGGCACACCGGTCCGCGACTACCTGTTCAAGGATAGCCCGGAGACGGTCATGACCCGCATCGACGCCGAAGTGGCTGCTCCCGTGGTGCCTAACGAGAACGTGACGAACCTGAACTTCAGCTTCATCGGCAAGGGCAACCAGATCATGGTTGAACTCGACGAGCCGGCTGCCAAGCTGCACCACTGCAACATATATGTGACGGTGCGCGACGTAGAGGACAGGAACGGCAACATGATGGCTTCGCCGAAGACGGCAAGTTATCTTGTTACCAACAGCAGTCTGGAGTGGCTGGTGAACAGAATGGATACCACCATCAAGTATGGCAATGGACAGGCAATAGACCTGCCGTTCTATAACTGGAGTGCGAAGAACCATACCTACAAGATAGAGAACTGCCCAAGATGGCTCACACTCAACAAGTACACCGATGCGATGGCACCGCAGAATGCAGACTATGTCACAGCAACAATCAGCAATGACCTGAACGTCGGAACGTATAATGAGATTATCTATCTGACCGACGAGGAGGGTATAGCAGAACCGTTCTACCTCAACCTGACCGTAGAAGGCGAGCAGCCTGAATGGTCGAAGAAGGTGGACAGCGACCTCCTCAGGTACTCGATGAATGTTATCGGACAGGTTTATCTGTATGATCAGATTGACAGTGATTCACGCGACATCGTCGGCGTCTTCGACAAGGAGAATGTATGTCACGGTTTTGCTAACATCACTCACGATGAGCAGTCTGGTGATAACGCCCTCTACCTGACAGTCTATGACAATCAGGTGAGCGGTCGCGAACTGAACTTCCGCCTGTGGCAGTACAGCACCGGACGCGAACTGGTACTGACACCGAAGCAGAACATTACATTCGAGAATTCGGCTGTAGTGGGCAGCGGTACACCGGTACGCTTCGACGGAGGTGAGAGCTTCGTACAGAACTTCAGCCTGAAGAAGGGCTGGAACTGGGTATCGTTCAACGTGAACAGTCCGCAGCTGTCTGATGTTAACCCATTGCTCAACAACATACCTTGGAAGGAAGGCGACGTGCTGACTGACATGGGCAGCGATACACTGCTTGTATATAAGAATAAGCAGTGGCTGACATCAGGAAGCACGCAGAATATGACCATTTCACCTAAGAAGTCGTATGCTATCAAGGTTCAGGAAGACTGCCTCATCCCAATCGGCGGCTCTGTCATCAAGGAAGAGAGTGCCCGCACCATCGAAGTGAAGAAGGGCTGGAACGCTATCGGCTACACACCGATGACGAACCTGAGCGTAGAGACCGCCCTGAGCGACTACTACGACAATGCCCAGGAAGGTGATGTGATTAAGAGTCACACTGAATTTGCATACTTCAGCAAGTCCGGCAACGTAGGACGCTGGCGCGGCAGTCTGCAGTACATGAAGCCTGGTGAGGGCTACATGCTGCTCCGCAAGGGCAACGACGATGTTTCGTTCACCTATCCGTACTACGATATGGGCATCAGCTCCAGCGAGAATGGTGCTAAAGCCGCAAGGCTCACCTCTTCTAATGAGGCACGCAGCGCAGTTCGGGCACGCAACACAATGACCCTCTCGGCTACGGTTGAGAACTTCGAGACAGAGGAAGGCGACCTTCTGGTTGCTTATGCCGACGGCGAAGTGGTAGGATGTGAAGAACTCAGTGCAGAACAGACCGCTGATGGTAAGCCGCTGTTCTACATGAACGTCGCCGGTGAGGCTAAGCAGCCTATCAGATTCACCATCGTGCGTGACGGTGAGACGGTAGCTTGTACACGTAATATAATGACCTTCCAGACTGATGCTGTCATCGGCAGTCCTGAAGAACCGGCTGTTATCAACTTCTCCGACACTCAAACCTACGAGGAGGGCAAGTGGTACACCATCGATGGACTCCTGTTGCAGCACAAGCCTACACAGAAGGGCGTCTATATCTTCGGTGGTAAGAAGGTCGTGATTAAGTGATAACGTAACCATAACATTAAGTGTTCAATAAATGAAAACCATGAATAAGATAAAATTAGCATTCGTACTGCTTGCAGGCCTCGTTTTCGGGGCTTGCAGCAGCGACGATGACGGCGGCAATAACAGTAATGTCAAATACACAGAGGCCGCAGTCAGTGAGGCTCCCGTGTGGGGGATAGACTGGCAATTCAATCAGGAGCGCCCGGCATGGACAAAGCCTGACGGAAGCAGCTATGGCAACTGGACTATCATGATGGTGCAGCTAGAGGAGGCGCTGCGCCCCTATGCCTCTGACGAGGACATGATGGCAATCTTCGTAAACGGAGAATTACGTGGACTGGCAACTCCTGCCGAAGGTACGGTAAAGGATGGTAATGCTACGTTCCTGATGAAGGTATATGGCAACGAGACTGGCACGGAGACGGTGAATATCTCGCTGCAGTACTACAGCAAGAGATTGAATCAAATCTTCACACTGTCTGACAACATCAACCTGAATTCTGACGAGAGTACCGGTATTGACGAAGATTACATACCTCCATTTACACTCGGCTCACCAAAGTATCCTATTGTGAAGACGGTAGGGGTGGAGAGTCATCTGACAAAGGTCGGCATTCCGTTTGCCAACGACAATATCGTCGGTGCTTTCGTAGGCAATGAATGTCGTGGCTTGGCAAAGCTCTCTACATCAGGCAACACATCGCTCGTCATCTACGGCCGTACAGCAGGAGAAACGGTAACACTGAAGTGTTACGATGCAGAAAATGGCATCCTGTACACCATACCCGATGCGTTGAAGATGTGAGACTTGCTCAATTTCATTAACTAAAAAATATTTCCTCACTTATGATGTGTAAGTGAGGATTTTTTTTTGTACCTTTGACTTCGTCGAAGGCACTTCGTCATGATAATGCTAAAAAATAAAAATCTATTCTTATTTGTTTGCATTATTCATAACTTAATCGTACCTTTGTGGCTGATATGAAACCAGCTAAGATATTCCACCAGTACATCTGGATAAATGAATAACCCTGTCCTTTGTCACCGTGGTTCATGGTTAAGGGTTCACGGTTCAGAGGATGAACAAGCATATTGGGGTGAGGAATTGGATTAAGTGGCAGGTGAAAATTTGGACATCCGTTGGGTGAATGTGAAAGTTAACGAGAAAAATGAAAGTTTTTTTAATTTATTGCTCTATAATTTGGAGGTTATTATAAAATCACATACCTTTGCAGTGTCAGAACATATGTTTTGGCTATCCGGTAAGTTTCCGCGTGGGAGCAAGACTTGATCGACACTACTCCATTTTAATAAAAAAGAGTCACTGTGGTGGCTCTTTTTTATTTTACATAGCGACGAATAAACGTCCGCATAAAATTGTCATCTTCCAAACTCTTTTGAGTAACAGATATTTGTTTCTTCCCTTTGTAGACGAGAACTTCCTTCGCATTCGGATTCAACTCAAAATATCTTTTGATACTTCTGGCTAATCTCATTGGGTTATAATCTGACGTCAAATGAAGAAGCACTCTGTTTGTTTGGCCTACGGATTCTGATAACCGATTATCAACAGAATTTCTTCCAGATATAGTTTTAAGGTCAAACATCTTATATACACCCTTACGCTCAAATATATAATCGGCCGTACGAATGCCATTGGGATTAGGTAAAATGAATACTTTATTCCCTTGTTCTACTGCTTTGCGTGCAGCATTCAGCAAGGGGATATAATCTTCACCTACATTTCCGCCCATTATGAAAATCTGAGGATCTGAAGCAATTGGCGAGAACTCGTGACGTTCTGTTATCTTCTTCAGTTGTCGGATAAAATCGATGCCCTGCAACTCGTGAAGCAGGGCAAGCATTTGCGTTATATCATTGTTCTCTCCAATTATCACACTACAAAGATACGAATAAAAGAGAGAAATAACAAATAACCGGTATTGTTACCTTATATATTTTCTACTTTTGTCATATCAATACATTATTATTGTATCATGTGGATAATAGTCGCTGTAACCTTTGTGTTGTTCCCCCTATCTCAACAAGTTGTTCCGATAGGGGGAACAACTCATTGAGATAGTCTCTATACCCCCTAAGAGATAATCTCAATGAGCCGTGGAGATAGTCTGAATGACTCATGGAGACTATCTGAATGAGGCAAAGGTGAGTATACCTAATTTCAAAATATAATCAGCTAACCTTTTGATGGGCTCAATATTTTTTTGTATCTTCGCAGGAAATACAGTAAAAAATGTTTCTTTTGCGGGAACAAAACAAAAGGTTCTGCGTCTATAGAGTAGAACATGACAGATTCGAATTAAGAATTAAGAGAGAGAAATTAAGAATGGAAAGAGAAAAGTTCTGTACATTGGCCCGCCAGCTGAGAGAGAGCATATTGGCCCTCAGCAGGCGATTCCTGAAGGATGAGGCCGAGGCTGAAGACAATGTGCAGGACACACTGCTCAGGCTGTGGACCATCAGAGAGAAACTGGACGAGGTTCATTCCGTTCAGGCTCTTTCCTACGCCATCTGCAAGAATCTGTGTGTATCGAAACTCCGCCAGAGAAGAATTATCCCTATGGACCTTAATGAGGAGATAAAGGTTATCAGCACACATGACTCGCAATGGATGCTGGAGGAGAAAGAGAATGCCCAATGGCTGGAGGATCGCATAGCAGAACTGCCCTCATCGCAGATGCAGATTCTGAGGATGAGCCAGCAGGACGGCTTGGAGAACAGCGAGATAGCGGAAGTGCTGGGCATCAGCGAGGTGACCGTCCGCACGGCTCTCTGCAAAGCCAGAAAAAGTCTCTTAGAGAAACTGAAGAAACGTTAACGTTAACGTCAACGTCAACAAAATGGAAATGAACAAGGAAAAAAAGTTATCGTTATCGTTAACGTTATCGTTAAAAAAATGTTCAATGATATGAAACAGGTGACATCAGAAAACGTACAAGAGTACCTCGCCCGATATATGGAGGGAGAGAATACTCAGGATGAGCTGCGACTGCTGAAGGAATACTTTGGCAGCACCAAAGATCTGCCTGCCGACCTGCGCCCTTATGCCCAGATGTTTGGCGTGCTGGACGAGAAGCCGCAGACCCCCAGTGTGGAAGCTCTGAACCGTTTCGCAGAAGGGCAGATTCCTGCGCGTCGCAAGCGTCTTCCTCTGTGGCCAGTGTGGGCAGCCGCCTGCGTGGCAGCCTTTGCTGTTATCTTTCTGACTCCTCCCAAGGGAGAGGAGAACATGGCCATAGCCTACGTGGACGGCAAGATGCTCAGAAACGAGGAGCAGGCCATGCAGATGGGGCAGGAGGCCCTGCAGGAGATCTTCAGTAATGGAGACGGAGAACAGCAACTCACAGATTTATTCAACACAAAATGAACGGAACAATGATTATGAGAACAATAACAACAATATTAGTGATGCTGTGCGTAAGCCTGTGTTCCTTTGCACAGAAGGGACTCTGCATCAACGATGTCTTCGATGGTAAGGTGGTCCTGAAAAACCAAATGCAGGAGAGCCTCATCAAGGGCGACAACCTGGCTTCCTATAAGCTGAAGGTATTGCATACGGCCAAATTCACCACTCATAGCATCAATCGCGAGGAAGTGGAAAAGCTTTTCAATGAGGATATGAAGAGCCGCATCTCTGAGGATGATGAGAATATGGAGATGGAGAGTCGCAACGGTCATCTCTACTATGCCATCGTGCAGCTGACAGACAGTGAGAAGGGTGCACACCGCTTCATCTGTTACCAGTGCAGGGATGTGAAGCCGGGACGTTACGACATTACCTTGGTGTATATGGAGGGCAGTGCCTCGCTGGCTGACCTGAGAAAGACATTCAAGAAGAAATGAGACTTTAGACGCTAGACATTAGACTTTAGAAAAGTAAATCATAAATTATACAACAATGAAAAAATATCTTTTGGCCATAGCAGTGGCCGTATTCGCAGTAACAAACGTATTTGCAGGCAATGATGATGATGATGATAAGACACCCGGCGGATGGGACTTTGAGGTGCCAGGACTGAAAGTCAGCAAGAGCACAGACTCAAGTTCAAAGCCAAAGGTGAAGAGCTCTATCAGTTCCACCTTCTCTTTCGGATTCATAGGCGGCGTGAGCCAGGATCCTGGTGTCGGCATAAATATGGGTCAGTCATTCGAGATAGAGTGGGGCGATGTTATCAGCGGTAAGGTACGCGTGGGCCGCAAGGACTTCCTGCGCCTGGGAATGGGCTTTGACTGGCGTAACTATAGGATGACGGACAGAATGTTCGTGAAGGAACTGGATGGCAAGATAACCTCGCGGGAGTATCCTGCAGGCACGGAGCCCAAGTTCAGCCGCATCCATACCTTCAGCCTTTCCTTCCCCCTGAAGTACTACCATTACTTCAACAAGAAGATGTACTTTGCCGTTGGTCCTGAACTGTACATCACCCCCTGGGCTTCGCTCAAGACCAAGTATTACGAGAATGGCGAGGAACAGAAGGTTACTGCCGGCAACATACACGAGAATACCGTATCTCTGGGCATTGGTGCCGAGATTAACATTCACCACATAGGTATCTACTACAAGTACAACCCCTTTAATGTACTGAGCAGCAGCTTCGGCCCTGGGTTTGCCAGCATGACAACAGGTATCAAGATAGCATTCTAAGCAGCACCTCTTGCTTACTCATAAGAAATCTCCCCAGTTAGAAAAATGATATTTTCTGGCTGGGGAGATTCTGATTATGGGTTTGTCTGTTCTCAGTTGTGAACCAGGGTGCCGATTTCCTCACCATCCAGCACCTTCTTCAGGTTGCCCACAATGTCCATATTGAAGACGTAGATGGGCAGGTCGTTCTGCATACACATGGCAGTGGCGGTGATATCCATCACCTTCAGGCCGCGTGCAATGACATCAGAGTAGGTGATGTCGTGGAACTTGGTGGCTGTGGGATCCTTCTCAGGGTCGGCAGTATAGATGCCGTCTACACGGGTACCCTTGAGCATCACGTCAGCCTCGATCTCTATACCGCGCAAGGAAGAACCGGTATCAGTGGTGAAGTAGGGGCTACCTGTGCCGGCACTCATGATGACTACCTCGCCCTGCTTCATAGCCTCGATGGCCTTCCATTTGTTGTAGAACTCGCCAATGGGCTCCATGCGGATAGCTGTGAGCACGCGGTTCTTCTGGCCGATAGCGCCCAGGGCACTGCTCAGGGCCAGTGAATTGATAACGGTGGCGCACATACCCATCTGGTCGCCCTTCACACGGTCGAAGCCTTTGCCGGCTCCTGTCAGTCCGCGGAAGATGTTACCGCCACCTATTACAATACCAATCTGCACCCCCATCTGGGCTGCTTCCTTAATCTGCTGTGCATACTCGTTCAGGCGCTTTACGTCGATACCGTAGCCTTGTTCGCCCATCAGACTCTCGCCTGACAGCTTCAGTAGAATTCTTTTAAATCTCATCTTTATCGTTTAATTGTTTACTGTTTACCGTTTACGAGTTATTTTTGGGGCCGCTTTTCGTTATTCCGATATATCGTTATAACGTTATTCCGATGTCGTTTCGCGGCCAATTCTTCACTCTTCACTCTTCATTCTTCACTTAAGAATCTCACTTCCTTAAAATCGTATCGCCTTTGCTCGCCGTTCCGGCATTCCAGCACCAGGTGACCTGTGGGCTCCACATCTATAATCTGTGCCTGGAAGGTGCCTGTGGCATCAGCATAGGTATGCATGGCGTTCCTGCGATAGAGATGCTGCATATACAGGTTGTGCAGCTCAGTAAACTGCTCACGCTCCATCATGCCGTAATAATAGTTGAACTGATGCAGGATGCATTCCAATACCTGTTCGCGATCAGTCTCTTTGCCCAATATCTGTGCCAGGGAGATGGGGTTGGGGGCATCGCTGAGGAAGCGTGTCTGGTTGACGTCCACGCCCACACCAATGATAGAGCGGCGAACCCACTTTCCTCGCAGG
>Ga0265299_10000230_pt1 | contig 73507 bp, 107 predicted proteins | sample AusTroGonzalo_MG_4_FD_193485 | JGI IMG/M metagenome (GOLD analysis project Ga0265299, IMG submission 193485) | Bovine rumen microbial communities from tropical cattle in Woodstock, Queensland, Australia - Gonzalo_02 | ecosystem: Host-associated > Mammals > Digestive system > Stomach > Rumen ... | reverse complement strand
TTTTTTCTAAATCATAATCATCTTTAGCTTTTATTAGTTCAACTAAATCATGCCTTTCTGTATACTGAACTCTTACTATGTATTTTTTCATGTTTTGACTCCTACCTTAATTAATTTAATATCTTCTCTTTCTGTTAATTCTTTTAAATATATTTTTAATTCTTTAATATCAACTTTTCCAACTATAAACGTTTGAAACACTTTTAATTTTTGATTATAATAAAATACTATTGAATTATTACAATTTAAAAGATCTTGATAAAATTTAATTTGATCTATACTTTCAAAAGTTTTTCTACGAAATAGAAAATAATCTAAAGCTTCTTTATTTAAAATATGATAACAATATCCATCCATCATTAATTCATCAAAATTATTTGGTTCATATTTATAAGCATTTACAGTAGAATTTAAGTCTTCTTCTATATATTCTTCTATATATTTATTTAAAAGATCGTCAAAAAATTTTTTTATTTCTTTATCTGCTATATTCATATATTTGCTCCATAATTGTTATTGAATTGATATTGCTCATTATAATAATGATAATCTTTATGCTCTAAATTTGATAATAAAGTTTCACCAATATAAGTTGCTGAACCTTCAAACCAAATTAAATCATAAGGCTTATTCTTAGATTGATCTTTTCTAAGTCGCTGAATCCAATATTGTATAACAGAAGGAATAAAGATAAATATTATAGCAAAGGGCCCGAGGGCCGCATTTTGATAAGTGTGGCCGAGTTCATGACACTTTGTATGCTCGGTAAAATATTTTCCCATATTACCAGCTAATATAAAATTTGTGCCAAGTTCAAGACCACCCCATTCATCAAATAACATTATATATCTTGCTGTAAAAAATTTTCCTTTTAATTGAATTTTATTTTTAAAAAATATTCTTAAAAATAAATAAACAATCCAACCAAATAGTGTTGTAATTAGTCCCCATGTATATGATAAAATATAAAATAATACTTTATGATATGCAATATAAAGACTCACTTTATTTACTGAATTAAATAACCATTCACCTAATTTAGTTCGCTTCAATTCATTTCCCATATTTTATTCCTTTCATTTTAAAGTGCACTTAACCTCGTGCCAGTTTATCGGCTTCGACGCCAGCTGTCTCGCACAGTCCGAACACTCTTTAATGTGGTCTTCTTAGCCCATCCCACTCTCGAGGTAACGTCCCCTTTTAACCTTACTAATCATGGCGGACTTTCTCTATTGCCAAAGTTTTTGCGAGTTTACTTTCTCTTTATAAATTTCAAATGGTGGCGGAGGGTGGACTCGAACCACCAACCTTGAGGTTATGAGTCTCACGAGGTACCTTTCCTCTACTCCGCTAAATCTTTATAATTAATTATATCATAATTTAAAATATAATTAAGCCGTTACTTTATTTTTACTACTTTATCATTTTTATTAAATTTTCTAACATAATTATCAATCCAATCTTTTAGATTATGATTACCAATTAATGAATTATATAACAATGTTAATTTACCTGGTATATCATCACCAATTTTATATGCTACATATTCAATTCTAAATTTAACCATTAATTTTAAATCATATTTTTCAAAAGCGGTTGGCCAACTTTTTAAATCTACACTATTCCAAAGTGATTCTTGATGCTCATGTAAATCATTTTCTAAACTTTCTATATATCTTAATTTACCACATACTTCACTTACTATATATTTATAATATGACCATAATTTATATAAACCTGCAACTGAATCTATAACAAACCAAGTATTTTTTAAATTATACATCAATTCATCAGTATCTTCTTTTTTAATTGCAAATTCATATTTATAAGGAGATGTTTCACCTTCTGGTAAATGTGTTGAAAAATAGTCATATCCATTATCTCGATCTAATACCATCCAAACAATTTTATCAGCAAGTGGTTCTTTTGTTGCTAAAAAATATGAATCAATCTTTTTATTAGTTAAATACATAACATCTAACATATTATATTCATATGGATCTTTTACTTCAAATGTAGATTCAGATTCACCTTCCCACTTTTCATCCCAGACTGGTACACCAGTCATAATTTTTTCATGTATAACCCCACCAGTAGTTGTATCGTCCAATATTCCTTTAAACTCTTTATATGAACCAGAGCTTAATTTATCATCGATAATAATAGTACCAGTATCAGTATTACTAATTATACTATCAGAGACTCCTGACGAAGTCGGAGTTCCCGAATCACTTGTTGAATCACTTGAGCTTGAAATTATATATTCTTTTTTATCATCTTCATTCATTTTATTTCACTCTTACCACTTTTATATTTGGGTTTGTTTTCTTGCGCTGTTTAATATATTCATTTACTTCATCAAAATTATTTAGTGAATATCGAAATAATCGAACTTCAGTTTTATTTGCTGCTATATTAAAATTATCAATAAATTGAATAACTTTTGGTTTATTTAAATTTGTTGAAAATTCATCGTCTTTAAATAAAAAATATTCTTGAATTTGTCTTATTGGTAATATTTGTATTTCTTTATAATAATTATAGACTTTTTTCCAACCAGACATTGAATCTATAACAAATAATGTATCAGCTAATCTATAACATCTATTATCAAAGTCATCTTTTGTACATAAAAAATCATTATTTATTAAATCCTGTGTGAATCTATAATATTTGCCTTTATCATCTCGGACAATAAAAATTCTATCAGCATAATCAGTTTCCCATTCAAGATTTAATTTATCTTTAAACTTTTTAGTTAAAACCAAACTATCAAACATTTTCTTGTTTATTTCTTCAATATCAGGTAAAACAAGTTTAATAGGATCAAACGGTGTACTAAAAGTATATTCAGAATCACAAATATCATCAATAGGTAATGGCTTGCCTGAACCATAATCATAATGAGTAATAGTAGGATCACCAACTTTAGGACTAATATCTTTAGCAGTTTCTTTATCATATGGAAAATAATCAAAAGGATCTTTTAAATGATCTTCTTCAGGCAATATATCTAAAGCTTTTTTTAAGTCTTTATTTAATTTGTCTAATACCTTTTTAGCATCTGTACCAAATTCCATTTTATTTGTCCTCTCTTATTGAATCTCCATCAATACCAATTTTATAAACTACGCCAGTTCCAAATGCTTTATCTCTATTACCAAACAAAAACAAATCATATTTTTCATTTGGTCTATATACAAACCCGGGTAGGTCCCACCTTGATTTTATAATTTTCTTTCCACACATCGCTTGCCGACCGTCAAGGTGGTCTCGGATGTTATGGATCTGAAACTGAATTCGTTCGCATCCACAAATTTTACAATGATCACCTTCACTTACATGTCCGCATTCGAATAAAAATCGTTTCATACTATCACCTTATATAATTTATAATCAGAACGATTTGTTCCATCTAAATCAACTTCATAAATACTTACATCTGTTATATCTGTATACTCATCAAGATTATCAATATGAATATAAATAGCTTCACCATTATTTAATTTATCAAACATGCGTTTAATAATATCAGGTTTCATTCCAGTATTTTTATCTTTACTTATATCCATAATCATCAATATAATTGATCTAAACTCATCTACAGAAGTAACCCTAATTATATTATGAGAATAATTAGTATCAATTAAACTATATAAACAATTATATAATTTACTATACTTTTCATAAGTTAAAGGAATAAATGAAAAAATATTAAGTATACCTTTATCATTTAATATTGGATATACTATTTTATAGCCTTTACTAATTAATTTTTTCACTTTATCAAGTGTAACAAGTTTACCTGTATCAGTTAAAACAAATTGCAATGTTGATTCTGGATTAACTAAATCATTATCATCATCTAATTTGAACCAACCATGATCTAATTCATCTAATTCACCTAATTCACCAAGATCATTATAAACACCTTGATTTAGACAATAAATAGCATATTTATTTTTTACTGATAAATCACTAAAATCCATATTTATTCCTTTCTAATAAACTTATAAAATTACTTCATCTAATACTAACTTTACTCTATTTAATAATTCTTCCGCCTCATCAACTGTAAGAATTCCTCGATTAACAGCTTCAGTATAAATTGCTTTTACTCGTGTGTATTCTTTATCTTTACCATTATCACTCATAAAATTTTTATCGCCTTTGCCTTCAGGAATTGCTTTACAAATATTTTTTAAATAAACATAATTAACTTCATCATTAAAGTATAATTTACCATTGCTATCTTTCCAAAAAACGTCTTCAATCCTAAAAATTTTATAGCCTTCATTTTTAGCAAGTTCTAAAGAGCAAAACTCTCCAGTATTAGCTAAACAAGTTTTATCTTCATAATCATCAAACCAACTAGCATCATAGCAGGGCTGTAAAATTTTATGAAATCCTCTTATATCTTTAGCAATATGATTATCAGCAATAAGTTTATTTAAAGTATTTGCTACTTTTTCACATAAGTCTCGATTATATATATGAATAACAATCATGTCTTCAGATTTTAAAAAGTCTAAAAAGTTCATATTTATTTCCTAACTGTTTTGTTGGCGCCTCTTCAAAAGGCTCCATATTATTTCTTAAAGTCTAAGATTTTATCGATTTCACGTAAAGCAATTTTAATTTTAGGATCCGAAACAATATTTATATTGGCTCTACAAATATCTTCCAAATCTTTTAATTTACCTAAATAACGTGCCATAAAACTTATTTTATTTTTAAGTGCCGTTATTTCTTCATAATGATCTGATAATTTGTCATCTTTACTTTTCTTATCAAATAACTTACCAAAAATTTCTTTACTTGTCATACTTTTTCCTTTCTTTATTTTATTATATTATATCATAATTATATAACAATTTAAGCCGTTACTCTTGTGCTGGGCGATAGCCAGATTTAAGAGTCGCCTTCTAAGATTCATCATCGATTTCGGCTCCGTAATTATAAGATTTAGTGAGAAACATCAATGTTAAATCTATTAATTTATCTGATAATTTATTACGAATATATTTTCTATGGCGAATCAATTTCATTTTATTTTTACGTATCAACAAATATACATGCGATTTATTTAGTTTCATTTTAGCACCTCTTTTAAAACTTTCTTTCTAATGCTAGTTTACTTTTCATCTTTTTTAACTTTCTTAAATATATCTTTTAATAAATTTTGATTATTATTTAATTCAGCTAATAAGTAATCATACTCTTCTTTACTTACTTCAAAAAAATTATCATCAAAGTGAGCAAAATAACGTGTGTTTATTTCGCCGCTATAAATTTTTTCAGTTCTTGTTGTCAGTCTATAATTAAGACTTTTATCACCAAACATTTTATTATAATAAATACTTTCTACAGTCATTAACTAAAGTCGTCCTTTCCTTCATATAATAATGCGAGTCCGCATAAAATAGTACAAACAATATTCACCCATGTAGCTGTCAAATTCCAAGTCCATAAAATAAAAATCATAATAGCATAAATCATTTAAATATTCCTTTCTAAAATAAGCCTTATTGTAAAAATTAATTCAACAATGAGAATTTTAAATCAGTCGGAGTAGTTATTATTTCTTTTTTCATTAAATACCTCATTTAGTAATTCATATTCTTCTTTCGTAATTTTATAACGCTGAAAAGTATTATAGTTAACAAAACATCTGTTTCTATCATTCTTTTCGTTATCTTCTTTAATTTTATCGTAATAATTAAAAGTAAATAGTAAAAAACTGTACATCTACTTTTTTATCTTTTATGATTTTTGTTGCTTTCTCTAATTTCTCTAATCTATTATTTAGTTCCTTATAATCTTTAGGATTTACTACAAGATAATATGCAGGACTAATTGTATCTTTATTTTTCATTAATCTTTCATCTCCTTTAAAACTTTCTTTCTTACTTCAATCGTTTTCTCACCATTAAGTATTTTGCATAACCATTCAGGACGAATTGAGATTAAAACACATTCACCTTTGTAAATATCATTAAAATTATATTTGTTTATGCAATTTTTAGAATAGGCTACTTTACACATATTTTGTGGTGCTTTTGTTAAAACATTATATTGTGTTCCTTTTAAATCTTCTCTATATTTATTTAACAAAACAAAATCATTCAGTTCTCTCGGTTCATCAAATATCTTCAAATTCTTAATGTGGATTGCATAACCATAATTCTCAGTAGATAATACATATACTAAATAATCTTTATAAGATAAACAGGATTTTTTTAAAATTTCTTCAATACTCAATGTTTCTGTATATAATTGTAGTCCCTCATATTCATCGCCAACATTAAATATTTCTTCCAACTCAAAATCACATCCTGCCACGACTTTGCCATTTAATATATCATCTCTATCATCCATAACTGATTTTTTACCACCTTTATCTAAATAATAAGGTGTATGATAACCACCAATTAAATACGGTTTTTCTTTAGTGCAATATAATAATAGTTTCATCCAAACACCTCTTTTAAAAACTCCCACTCTTTCTTTGATAAAATGTAGTGTAGAGGATATGTTTTTACTATCATATGGTTTAAATAGTCCCTATAATTGTTTCTAAATACTACCTCTCTATTAACATCAACAACCTTATCTAATATAAGTTTGTTTGCTTTCTCTAACTTTTCAAGTCTATCAAGGTCATTTTCAATAATTTCAAAATCGTCAACAAACGTTTCACTTGGAAATTTTTCTTGGAACTTGCTTTTTATTGATTCTAATTTTTCTCTACTTGTCATTTTTTATCTCCACAAAATCTTTGCATCCTATCATTTCAAAAGGTAATTTTCCTTTTGAACAACGACCAGTTATTCCTAGATCATCAGCTGGTATAAGAAATTTACATTGAGGGCAGTTATAAGTTTGTGGTTCCCATTTTTTTGTGTTTGATATATATACATTCTTATCAGGATCAAGTATAATGCATTCGTTTGAAAAATTTGACGGAACTGATACAGTTGTTCCTGCTTCTTTTGTTATGAACTCACGAATTTCATCAACCGTTCCAAAAATAGTATATTTTCCATAAATTAGTGTCATTTTTTTCCTCCTATATTTTCAAATTCCTCTTTAAGATTTTTATGTTTTTTAATTACAATAAATTCTATAACTTGTTCAAAATTTCCAGATAGGAGCTCATCTGTCAACATATACTCGACAAAATCAGGAACATTAAGATAATGTTTCATTAAACTAGCAAATTCTTTTGCATAATACTCATTCATCTTCAAGCACCTCTTCAAGTAAATCTTGCTCTTCTTTAGTTAACAAATTTTTTGCAATGGGTCCTTTTGTCCATTTTCATCATAATGAACTAATTGATAATTTTTTATTTCATTTAGCGCTTCTTTACTTGTCATTTTCTAACCTTTCTCTATAGAACGACCACTCAATATCGATTTTGTCTATTTCTAACGAATCTCTGAAATCATATTCATATATTTTAATTTCACGTGTTTTAAAATTATACACAACGGTACAATCCCAAAAGTTTTCTTCAATTATTGTACCATCATTTAATTTTTGATAGACAATTTGTTTAGATATTTTTTCGCATATTTCTTCAATATCTTCATACTCACTTAATTTATTAAACATTTTATGCACTATCAAATTATATTTCTTAGTATCTGATAATTCAATTTTCATTTTTTCATTCGTTAATCTATTCATATCAATTCAAATACTCCTTTCTCATTATTTAATTTAGCAACAGGTTTTAATGTAGGAATATTATTTTCATCAAATATCCATACTGAACCACAAACTATTTCATCTTTCTTAAGTTCGTATACAATGTCATTGTCATCATATTTAAACCAGTAATCTTTTTTATTATTGATATTTAAAATTATGAAAGATATATTTTGTTTTTTATCGATTAGTAAAAACTCATCACACAATTCTCCTATTGTGTTTGCTTGTTCTAATATTTTATCGTTATATTTAATTAACGAAAAACTACATATTTTATTTCTTTGTTCTTCTAAATGATTTTGTTCTGTTCCTATAGCAGAATAATCTAATTTTATATCATTACCGTCTTGTCTAATTTTTTCGAAAATAAAATTTTTATAATATAATTCATTATCTAAAGTTTTAAATTTTATATTTTCTAAATCTAATATTTCTCCTTTTTCAGTTCTCACGTAATTCATTTGCTAACTCCTTTCTTGTAATAGCAAACCCTTTACCATAATTTGATAGTGGTTGATTTAGTCCATAACCTTTTCCATGATTATACCCATAATAAATTTTACAATATCTTAAATCAATTTTAAATTTATTCCACTCTTGAATCTCATCAAAAAATTTAACATAGATTTTATTAGCAGTTCTTAACTTATTTAGTGTGATATAATCAATACCAATTTCTTCATCAATATCTTCATACTTACCAAGCTTATCGCTACATAAACATATTTGTCTACAATCGCCAGAATAACCAAATTTTTCTTTTTGAGTCAATCTATTCATATTAGTATTTAATATATTTTCTTTTGCAGCCTTTTTAAATTCTTCGTTAAACATATCACAAACTTTATTACCAATTTCGTCAGTGGTAATTTCATTTCGATTTTTTGCTTTTAAAAGTTCTTCCATACTACTTTCTATTAAACTATCAATATTAATTTTCATATTAGCCTTAGTCCTCCGTCTTCAACCTTACAAACATATATTAGACCTTTATCAGTTTTAATAAATCCATAACCACTAAGTTTAGTGACTTCACCATATTTTAATCGCTCAAACCAATTATTATAATTTCGCATAAACGCTTTATAATTAACAAAAATATTATTAAGTAAATTAGTTAAACAATTATGATAGTGTTCACTTTCTACTTCGAGACAAAATCCATCACACAATTCTTTAATTGTGTCGGCTTGTTGTAATATACTATCACTTTTTATTCCTAATATCCCTTTGTGTACGGCATTTATCGTAACAAAATCATCAAACCCCAGTTCAACAACATAATTATTTGGATTTAATTCATATATACCATCATTAGTTCTTACATACTTACTCATTTATTTATCCTCCATTATACTAAATATTGTTTCAACAAATAGTTCTTTATCTCTTCCAGTTTGATTACTATTTTTATAAAAGTCATAAGCATTTTTAATATAATCAAATTTTGTTAAGTTAGTAATCTCATTTGGAGAAAAGCTTTTACAATTATTATTTTGAATAGATAAAGTATATCCAAAAAGACAAGTTCTATTTTCGTCTTCGTCTACAATCATTAAATTATTACAATTCTTACATTGATTACATATTTCATTAATTGTTAATTTATTACTCATTTAAATATTCCTTTCAATAACATAAATTCTTCTCTTGTAAGTTTATTTTCGTTATCAACAATATTATTATATGCTGTAACATTTGATGCAACATTAAAAGCAACAATATCAATATTCTTTTCTTTAACAAGTTTTTTAATTTTATCGTACTTTAATAGTTCTTTCTCAACAATTTGATATGATTTAAATTCTTTAACTTTATGTCCATACATTCCTATATCAACATTTAAATCGCCTATTCTTTTTAATGCAGTTAATGCTTTACTCATTTATTTAATACTCCTTTTTATTTAAATATTCTACAAGTCCTGTTTTTGTAATAGCAAATTCCCATAATTTATAATATTGTTTTTTAGAAAAATCTTTTTGGCCTCTATCAAATTTTTCTTGCAAATTATAAAAACATTGTTTTAGATATCTATCAGTGTGATGTTGTGGAAATGGATTATCTCCATCATCAAAATTTGTTGAAAGTAAAAAATCTTTTCGAGTAATGTATTTACTAAAATTGTTTAGATTTATTTTGTAACCTCTATTATCTAGCTCGTTAATAACTAAAGCAGAATAATAAGCTAAATTTGCTTTTGGATATTCATAAACATAATTAATTAATATGTGTTTAGGCTGGTTTTTATAAATACTGTTTAACTCTCGCCATTGAGCGATCAATTGACTTTTAGGTAAATAAGGTATAAGTTTATAATGCCATAGTCTCATTTAATTATATTTCCTTTCATATATTTCACAAATATTTTACACTATATATAATAAGAAAAAAGCCGTTATATATACTCAGCTTTATGCGTATATATATATTATATATAGAAAACAAAACTTACTAAATTAGCAAATTATAAAACAATACAAGCTTTGAATTTTATTTGGATTTTATTTAGATTTTATTTAGTTTATTTAGGTCTTATAAAATTTTAATTGTTCCAAAGCTGGCCGCAAGGCAGATATAGGATTCAAGTTCGCTGACATTCTGACAGGAAAATTTAAGGGTTCTACGAACATTATTAAATTTCGTTGACATTCTGAAGGCAACTTGATAAATGAAAATTTCCTACCACTATATTTATTTTTTGCCAGAACGTCAACGAAAATTGAAAAATCTCAAAAAATGGCCTTTTAAAATTCGTTGACATTCTGGCAAAACTTTTTTAGAACGTCAACGAAAATCTCACTGCCATTCTAACAAAAAATCACCCAAAAATTTTCATTGCCATTCTAACAAAAAATTTCATTGACATTCTGGAGGCAACGCTATATTTATTTATTTATTTTTTAACTTAAAATTTGGAAACGAAAAATGTATAATTTTTTGTTAGAATGTCAATGAAAATATATAAATATATTCTATATGAATTTAAGGGGGGTGGGGGCCATTTTCGCTGCCATTCTGGAGGCTTAAAAATTTTTTTGCAAAACTTTTTTCGGAACCAAAAATCGCAAAAACTTTTTTAATAAATTTTTCTGGAATTTTTGGTATACGAAATTAATTTTTTATGGTATAATAATTGTATAAGGAGAATTGTATTATGCCAGAAAAAATTAATAAGAAAAAAGAAATCAAAACTAATTCGGATGTTTTTGAAATTTACCTTGGAACTTTCAACGATGATGTGTTCACTTGGTATTCAATCAAAAAATTTAAAGATGCCACTCAAGCCTATAAAGAATTCAAAAAATATGTTAACACTCAATTAAAGTATACCGACGAGGAACTTAAAAAAGTTTGGGATACTGGACGCTTGGACATTGAGCTTCGCCAAGGTAACAAGCTACTTAACTGGGTTGGAATTTATTCTCGTGAAGTTAAAGAACTTTCTAAGGCTGAAGAGAAAGAAGCTGAAGAAGGTAAGGTCAAAAAAGATGCTGTGACTCCTACCGAAATTTTCAAGCGATTCTTCCGTGAAGAGATGCCTAAAGAAATTCATGATGCTGATGGATATCCTCATGCCATTTGTGATAAGATTCAATTTTTTATCAACGCTAAGAAGGGCGAGAAGATTCCTACTGAAGAGTATAACTTCTTTGATGTTCTCCAAGAATTAAATCTTGACATGGATGATGTAACTGAAATAGTTTATAAGTCAGAAGATGCAGTTCGCCGACGTCTTGATCGACTTGGTAAACACATCGTAAACTTCTATTTACCTCAACATGAATTCAAATTTAAAGATATCGATTTAAGCTATGGTGATACGATCTCTATTAAATTTATTAACCCAACTTTAACTGACGATGATTTTAATCCTATTGAAATATACAAACCAAATCTTCGTGTTAATTATAAGAAGCCTTGGTCAAATGATGTAGACTTATATTATAAGACATATAATGAAGTTCCAACTCAATCATTAAATAAGTATGGAGAGTAAATATGTATAAGCGGTATAATTTTGATTTTAATATAGATATCTGGATTCAAAATCTTGAAATTCAAGCTGAGTCTTCTAAAGAAGCAAAAGAGATATTGTTTGGTAAGAAACTATCTGAATTAATTGAAGAAGGCTATGTCAAGGATTATGAAATTCAAGACCTTGATTATACGGTATATGATCTAAGTGAATATGATGAAGATATCGATGAGGACTTCGAAATCGAAGACTCAGCTTCATACAATAAATTCAAATTAACATTCACTGTTAAAAATTCTCTTAAAGGATCTGCAGGAGCAGAAGAGTATCTTGAAGATTGGTGTAACATCGGTGAATCAGCTCTAATGTTTACTGCTTTACCTACTGAAGAAATGGTAAGGCAATTCTTAAAGGCTACAGTTAAACATTGTATGATCAATTTTAATAAATATAACGAACCTGGTGATAACGAATATGAAGGTGATGTTGTTATGACATTCCTAAATATTAAATGCTATCAACTAGATGACGATGGTGACATTTCAGATTATTCTGATAACTATAAAGAATATCCTAATATGGCATTCATGTTTAGAGCAAAGGTTAAAAGATAGTTTCTTTTTGTGCCGTTCTCCAATTTACCCTTATGGAAAAGAGTTAGTCATTTATTTGGCTAACTCTTTTTCTATTATATTAATAAAGTCAGCCAAGCTGCTCACTACGTAGTGTGGTACAGCGAGGTCCTCAAAATATTTTTGCCACTGAATTTGGGATGTCGATAAAACTCCACCTTCTTCACGCTTAATTTCTAACTCAATGTGTCTACCGTTTAATACGATCCACATGTCAGGAGTTCCTTTTTTATAATTAACCCCTGCTACAACTCTAGATTCACCATAAATTTTGATACCCAAATCTTGATAATGTTTAATCTGTTTGTTTATCTGATTCTTTACTTTTCTTTCGGGTGTCTGGCTGTTCACATTCGTCATCCTGTAAGTCATTATCATCATGGAATCCATCGATACCTTTTAGCTCATTATACAAAGTTAGAATTTGAGTAAATGACCATTTGGCATCTAATAAAATTTCTGAATATTTAGGCTTGATATTTTTCTTTTCGCATACTAACACTTCTTGATGCATATAATCATCTGTACTAAAATCATCAATAACATCTGCTAAGTTATCCAAGAAATCCTCATTAGACAAAGTTAAGTAAACTCTTCTTCCATGAGGAGTGAAAGTTAATAGCACCCAGTCTGAATCTTTATCAGAAGCTTCTGCGTACCATCCCAATTTGTTGATCTTATCTAAATTTTTTGTAACTACATTAAAATCTCTCATTTAAAATTCTCCTTCCTTGATTCTAATATGCCCATTTGCATCAATAATAACTGTTTTAACATCACCGATTTTAGGGCCCCTTACAGTAACTGTTTTAGTAGCATTTGGTAAAGGAGTCTTAGGATCGTCCTTATTTGTCTTTTTGTCATTAAGCAAATCAATCATTAGTTAATATTCCTTCCTTAATTTCTCTTTTAGTATTGTAATAATATTTAATTACTTCTTTTGTAGACATATCTGGCAAAACCCAGGTCAAAAAATCAACTATAGTAAAATCATTTGTATAAGGTGCAATGATTTTATTTATCTTTTTCATATAAATTTTTCTTAGCATACTATACAATCCAAAGCATCCAATAGATTATCGCATGATTCAACAACTTTATAATAGTCATCGATCTCATAAACTACATCATCTGGATATGATTCAATTCCAGAGTCTGATCGTTTTAAAACTTCAATTCTTCTTTTGCGTAACTTAATTAATAATTTTTGTAATTGTTCGATTTCTTCTCGTTCCATTATTACACCCCTATAATTTTTAATGATTTGTTGTCTTCTAAATCTTCTAAATAATCTGCAAGAGATTCTTCTTCATCTTCACTAAAACAACTATCGAAATCTAAAATTTCGATTTCTAAATCATCTTTGCTTAGAATTTTTTGGACTTGGCCATCTGCAACTACAATAAAAATCTTTTCCATCTTTCTTACCTAACCTTTCTTTATTATATTAATATTATATACTATTCCACTTACAATCGTAAGCCGTCTTAGACCTATCATCTGTAGCATTAAATATGTTTAACTTGGCTTTTACCAGATCATCTTCTTTTCCAATTGACACAATATATAATGCAGCCTCATCGAGCGATGCGAAGTTAATTGTTGACATGTCATATGGATTATAGGATGTAACTGCGTAGTTCGGTAAACTAGCCGCTTTTTCTTCCCTAGTAATTACTGCAGCTTCTTTTTGAATTAAATTTGAAATGTCATTGTTTAACTTATTACCATCCAGATGTACCGTTCGTAGCTTTGGATTATAATTTGGCATAAATAACTGTGCAATTGTTTCATGAAGATACAGCTGAACATATCGATTATTAACAAATAACTTTATGAGTTGCTCTCCTTGATTATTTTGATATGGTTTAACCCATGAATCATAATTATCGTCATGGATTGTTCCATTAGAATAGATCGTATATTTACCTATCTTTCTTGATTCCATTCTGATAAACCTCTCTTAAATAAGTCTTCATTATAATCTTTCTTTTCCATTAGACTTTCAAACATACCATTATCTAACCAATTGTTACTATGAAAGACATAATAAATTACTGTATTATTTTGACCGACACGGTGCAGTCTCTTTATTCCCTGTGCCCAATCTTTGTAGACAGGCAAACTAAAGATAATACATTTGTTGTATTCCTGCCAGTTTTTACCAGTAGAACCAGATGCGAAGTTGGATAGGATGATTCTCTTTTTGTTCTGAATCTTATCGACGGGATTCATCTTCGCATACTGTTCATAGTAAGCTAACGATTTTATATCCCCTGAAAAGACATCAATCTTATAATCTAACTTCTCACATATATCGAATAGCTCTAATAGCTCAGGAACGTAATTATAAAATAGGACATAATTATCAGGATGTTTATCTAAGAATTCTTCTAATGCTTTTAGTCTCGATCGGTTATACCAAATTGAATCCTCTGCATTTCCTTGGAATCCAATATTTATTTGGCGAGCTCTTAACCATAGGGCCCCTGGGGTGTCTGCCAAATAAGTTCTATCAGGATAAGTTAAATTCCTGTATTTTAAATTTATCTTTCGATCAATTTTTTCTAATGTTAATTCATTAAACTCTTTTGAATTCGGAATCAGATAATGGTTAAAGACCTGCTCTGGTAATGTCAACACATCTTTAGAATCTATTGTTACTGCATATTGATGCACTAACTCAAAAAGTTTATCTTCATTCCTGTATCCAACAATTGGTTGTTGCCAATCTAATAATCCATGGATATGACCCATGATACAAAACTCGGATTTGAATCGTTCTTTTGTCCAGTTTAGTCCCATTAAGTTTAATTGACTATATAAATCTATATAACCATTTGTAAATGGAGTTCCACTTAATAAATATAATTTAGTATTTGCCGCATAGGCCTTAACTAAATTATAAATTTTATTAACTGCTTTAGTTTGAGTAGCAGAAGAATTTTTGATTTCATGCGATTCATCGAGGATAATGCATGTATTCTGATTCTTACATGACTTAATAAAATTAAGGATTTCTTTTCTAATACTTAATACTTTCTTCTTATCTCTGTTATATAAATATTCATAATTTGTTATACATATAGTAGGTGAGCTATCCCAAACTGGTGTGGCTTTAGCACTGCCAGTTAATCTTATGAATTCATAGGATGGGGTTAGATTCGCCGACCAACCTTCAAAACTTGACGCATCTGATTCCATGACTTTAGAAGTTAAAGTTATAACTAAAATTTTATTGCATTTATTAATTTCAGCAAGAGCTAAAGATATGGGAGTTTTGCCTAATCCGCAATCAAGCCATAATCCATAGGCATCTTTATCTTTAATTTTATCTACTAAAGACTTTTGCCAATCATATAATTTATCATAAATCATAGTTTAATCACCTTCTTAATTTTAAACCTAAAATTTGACCCATATTGTTTCTATATATTTATTATTATAAGTTAATTATCTAATATATAAAAAGCAATATAGGTCAAATTTGGTTAGGCTATTTTCTCATTTCTTCTAATTCATCTTTATCTATTAATCCAAACTCAAACAGAGTATGCGGGATGTCATCTGTAGCACGAAGTTCTTGAGCAAGCTCGATATAATCGATAATATTATATCCTTCCTGTGCGCATCGTACTGACATTAATTGGATTAATTTATCAGGGATACTAATTGTATAGTAATCAAATAGCTTAATAAGATTATCATATGCACGCTCATCTTCTTCAAATAATTTATTAAAATCTTTAAATGTGCCATTAAACAACGACTCTCCACAATCAGCTGAATCGTGATTTGTTTCAAGCACAACACATAGGTCATTATCTTTATTATAAGTTAAACTAATAATGACACTACCATCATATGTTTGAGCACTAACTTTTATTCCTCTTGAGCCTAAAGTATGAACATCAGTTCTATCACCAAAAACTTGACCATAAAATTTTGCCATAATTAAATCCTCTCATTTAATTCGTCTCTTACAAATTCAGGGTCATTCTTAATGTCATCTAATGTGAAGACTTTATCTTCTAAACAATCTTTAATTAATCGGCATAATTCATCTACAGGCATATCTGTATCCATAATCCAATCATAAACAAAATCAGATAATAGTTCAAAATTTTCACTACTTAAATCTTCAAATTGACAATTAACTTCATTTGCCGCTAATAATTGCCAAACTGGGATGTCAAATCTTTTTGCTCTTTCTAAAATTTCTTGATAAGTCATTTCTTTTACCTAACCTTTCTTAACTTATTGTAATTATATTTTATCATATTCTATATATTATATAAACCGTTAGTTGAGAGCCTAAGAGGTGAAACAAATAGCTTAGGTTAGGTAGGTTAGGATTTCACTACTTGTTCCACCTATTAGACTCTCAACTAAGTCAAGAGTCTTTACTTAAACAGCATTTCTAATGCTTTAATAATATTATCTTCTAATTTACTTACATAGTCATATGTATAAATTCGTTTTGCAATTGGTGACCATTTATCAAATTCTCTTTGATTAGATGGGTCTGAAATGATTACACAGTTTGGATGGTTCCATGCTGACCAAGCTTTTTCATGAGTCTTTCTCATTCTTTCTCTTGCAGACCAGCTACTAATTCCATCAAAACTTTGTGCATCACCATCAAATACCGCAATGTTATAATTAGTGGCATTTTTGTTTTGTACTTTTTTATAGATATCAATTATTTCATTCTTTAAATAATTTCCTTCTCTACAAATTACCGCACTAACTCTATCTCTTAAGATATTCTCGTTACCCATAGTCACTAATCGGCATGTGAAGTCTTTATTTCGTTTTTGTAATTCATTTAGACTATACAATAATTCATTAATCTTTTGCTGACTACCTGAAAAGCTACCTGAAATATCTACGAATAGATTTAGTTGGATTTTACTTGAGCTATTCTTTTCGCCATCTAATGATTTATCAAACCACTTATAATCTTCAATTCTTTTTCTACCAACATATTTTGGATTAAGTTTACCAAAATGTGTTTGTGTGCTTGAAGCTGTTAGACCTTTCTTTCTACGAGCATTCAAAATAATTGTTTTAACTTTATTATCTAGTGGTTCGTTTTTATAGTCAGCTTTTATATCTTCATCTATAATACTCTTTTTGCATCTTACTAAATAATCTTTAATTGCATCTAATAATTTTTCTAAATCTTCTTTAGAGATTTTTGATTTATCATCTTCAATCTCTTTTGACTTTTCTGATGTTTCTTTAGAAGTATCATGATGTGCTGGCGAATCTTCACCATCACCTTCTTCTTTATCTGTATCTTCAATTTCTATTTCAACATTATTTAAGTCAATATCTAGAGCATCTGGCATTTCAATATCAGGAGTGTCTTTGCTACTACCAAGTTTGATTGTAATTTTGGTAGGGGCCCCTGCTTCACTTGCAATTCTTTCTTCACATTTTGCATCCATTTTATAATAATCTTGAATATCAAGGAATAATATCATAACTTTTGCAAAATATCTATTTGCTTGATCATAACCTTTTACAACCGTAAAATCTTTAATAATATTATATACTCGTTTTACAAATTCTTTTGGACCATCATTAAATCTTACAATTTGATAGAAGGCATCAAATGTATCTACTGGCTTAGTTGGACCTTCGTAATGATTTACTTTTTTAACATAGTTTGGAAAATCTACATTCTTGAAATAGCTTCCAAATATAGTTTCAATTCTTTGGTCTTCAAAGATATTAAGAATATCATGAACATCTTTTTCATTAAAATCATTAATTCTTCTTTTATAATTTTTAGCCTTTGCAGATGATTCTATTGATGTATGAGTTGCCATACTAAAAGCCCTGTCAGCAATATCACTTACATAAAAGTGTGACATTTCTTTTGGTGTAGCTAATACATGTGATATTTCATGGTATAACATACAACGAATATCTTTTTCAATTTCTTCATCGTCAAGGTCACCTTCAATTTCTACACATGGTAATTGTTTAAATCCAATAACAATCAAATCATTAAATGGGTCATGATATGATTGGTCAGAGTCTTCTAATTCACAGTTAATTCTTCTACCTAAATAATAACCAACTGGAAGAGTCACTAAAATACTATTTACTTTTTCAAAACTAAGCATAACCTAACCTAACCTTTCTTACTTAATTTCTATATATATTTTATCACTTTTTCTTTATTATATAAGCCGTATCTTACTAACCTTGCTAGAAAGCAAAGTTAGCAAGTAGGTCTTCATTTGCAGTATATTCTTTTAATTTTTGGGCACGGTCAACAATTGGTTCAGGTAAACTAAAAACTTGACCATTTACAACTAAGTTCATAGTTCCAATAATTTTGAAACCATCTGCAATAACAATTTCTTTGCCTTCATAATTAATCTTTTCTTTACTATCTAAAATACCTTGTAAAAATCTTAAAGTATTTAGTGGAAGTAAGTTCATTTCATCAAGTATATGGGGGCGGCCAGCAATCATATCTAGTTGTAATTGACTTGGCTTAAATACGGGATGACCATTTGCATCATTAAAATCAAATACTTTCATGATTGAGTCTGAGTCCATTAATTCATTACAAACAGTGATATTTGCTTCTGGATATAAATTGATAGCTTCAGTTGTTTTACCAGTTCCTTGAGGGCCATAATATATTTCTAATCGTTTATTGATTACTTTATCACCACGGCAATCAAATAATTCTTTTAAGATATCACCAAATTCACTTGATTTGATTTTTTCATTAATTTCATTTTTATCTGGGTGGTCTGTTAAGTTCATATAATTTGATATATATGTCTTAGCGTCTTTTTGAGTTGTAAACTTACTTAGAGTATTTACAAATCTTGTTGCTGGTACAAATGTAAATTCACTAAAGAATTTAATGATTTTTTCACACACAGCTTTACGTCTTTTTTCAATTGGTACTTCAGCTTTTTCAGGTTGAGGACCATCTTCACTTTTACCAGAGATATCAATTACTCCATCATATTCAATTCCATCATCTTTAACTGAATAACTACTTACACTTGATTTTGTTCTACGATATGGTTTAGCAAAAACTCCAATACTAGTATAAACTTTTTTAAGTTCAACAATTAAATCATTTAATACTTTTCTTTCATCACTTTCATCACAACAATGACGGAATTGTCTACATGCATATTTAAATAATTTCTTAGCATCATCTGTTGTAATTTCTAGCCAACCTTCTTTATCAAAAATATTGGTTGTTACGATTTTGCCGCAATGAATACTCATTACGCCACCCTTAGCAGTTTTAATAAATCTTAAATCCATACATTTACCTACCCTTTCTTAAGATTTTATTATTCACTAATTTACACATATATTATATCATATATTTATATATGATTTAAGCCGTTAACTATTCGCTAAGGGGCGGGGCCCCTATTAGCTTATAGTTTAATCAATAGTGATTCAGCAACTTGAGTTGTCTTTGAATACTTTTTAACTAGTTCAGGAAAATCAACTTCTAATTTTTTCTTGTCTAAATCTGTTCTTTCAAAAGCTTCTTTGACTGTAAAAGTCACATCATCGATCTCAACTTTCTTTAGACCCGTACTTTGCATTCTTTTCAAAATCTCTTGCTTGTACTTTTGTTGTTGTTTTTTCAAAAGTTCAATTTGAGCTTCAACTTCCTTAATTTGTTCTACTTCTTTTTTTGTTAATAATCTTGCCATAATCCTAACCATCCTTTCTTTGGCAAGTTAAAATAAATTATTAATAATTTATTTTACATATAATATTATATCATAAATTACTTTTTAATAAAGCCGTTAATCTAAGATATAATATTTCTATATTTAAAATAAATTAATTTATTTAATTTATTTTACAATAATATTATATCATATTTTAAGACTTAATTAAGCCGTTAATAAATGATACTTTATTACTAAGTAAATAATTTATTACTTAATTCATTTTACATATAATATTATATCATATTATATAATATAATTAAGCCGTTAATATTTACTACTTAATTTATTAATTAATAAATTAAGTAATATTTATTATTAATTATTTACAATAATATTATATCAGAAATTAACCTAAAAATAAGCCGTTAATAAAAAGAGCAAATTCAATAACAATCACTTACTATTTGTAAGCCGTTGGGTTTTGTAAGCCGTTGCCGTTTTTAAAAGTAAATAAAAAATAAAGGTCTGAGTAGTTAACTCAAACCTTTATTTAGAAAGAAGTATATATGGATTATTTGAAAGGATTATATTGTTCTCTTGCTCCATTATTATCAACAATATCGGTCATCCATCTTGCACCGTATTGGATTGCGAGTCCATGATAATTATCAATCGCAAAAATATTCAAATCGTCTGGGTAAGCATTACTACCTTTTAAATGGCAAATCTCATTCATGGTTTTTCCTTTGATAATATAACCAGTTGTTTCTTTACTTCCGCATTCTTGACATGCGAGTTCAAAATCTTGTTCTCGTAATCCTTCCCATGTCATTGCCCATCCATCATAAAGAGACTTTAATTCTTCCTTAGTTTTAACAGTTTTAATTTCATGCTTTTCCATTATAATTTTACCTAACCTTTCTTTGCTAGCCGAATGTGTTTTATTTCGGGAATCACGGCCATTATTTCCCCGAGTTTTATTTATAGATGGAACTCACTAAACATCACATATATTTTATCATATTATAATATATAAATAAGCCGTTAATATTTAAATATCTATTTCAACTTCAAATATTTCTAAACAATCATAAGTGTCATCTGGATAAATAATTTCCGCACGATTATCATACACTTCAAAATTATCTGTGTATTGGTCAATCACATCACCATCTGAATCTCTCTCATAAACAAGACTATCAACCATATCTTTCATTTTATTTTGTGCTTCTTTTTTAGTTTTAAATATTTGTGGTGTGTAATTTTCCTCAACTGCACAATGTGTTAAAATAAATAATTTCATATATATTCCTCCTTAATTATTTTACACTAATATTATATCATATAATATTAGCTAAATAAGCCGTTAATAAAAAATGAGAGACTCTTGCGAAGCAGAGTTCCTCAAAGGCCTAACCTTATATTATATCAAAATTAATTTATTTTTTAAGCCGTTAGATATTTACAAGTAAACACAAACATGATATAATATAGTTAGAATTTATTAGGAGGAATATTATGGCTGTAACAAATAATTTTAATATATGGTCAAGTGATAATACATCAAGCTTTGATGAATCATCAACATTCAATACTAATCCAGCTAAAAAGCAAGGTTTTGCATCAGGTGCAACAATACCATCTCGTGTATTTAATACTATATTACGAGAGGTTAGTTTGGCTAATCGAGCACTTGCTAATACGCTTGCATGGCTTAATAGTGGTGCAACAATTACTTTAGGAACTGAAACAAATGAATCAGATTTGACTGATTTTATTAAAGGAGCTTTTGCGAACGTAGTTGCCAAAAGCTTATCTGGTACAGTTAAATATTCTATTCCTTATCAAAGCGATTCTGGTGTTACTGGTTATTTGTCGCCACAAACAATTGCTGGAACTTATTTATTACAGCAAGTATACTCAAGCGGAACTCAAGCTCCAACATGGGTCAAAACTGATAATCTAAATGTTGGCACTGCAATTAAAGCTACAAATTTAGCTGCTGGAGCAAGTGGTAAAATTCCATATCAAACAGCAGCTGATACTACAGCTTTTACAGATGCTGGAATTAATGACCAAATTTTAACAACTAAAAAAGATTCTACTACATCAAACAAAGCTGTTCCTATATGGAAGAATCCTGCTGATATTGGTGTTGGATATGCTTCAAATAAACCGCAAGGAGCTAAAGGACAATTATTAGTTCAAACTGCTGCATCAACAACTGGGTTTGTTGCAGCTGGAACTAATGGCCAAATACTTGGAAATAATGATGGTAATCCTGAATGGATAAATCCGTCATCAATTATAGCTGGTGTTGCAGCTCTTGCTAATACAGTTAAATATTATAATACACCAAATGATTTACCTAATTTAACAAGCGGACAAATTGGAATCGTTATACTAAATAGCTCAACTTATCCTCCAGGAAGTGTATCAACAAAATCTGGATATCTATATTTTTGGTACTAAACTATGGCAGCAAAATTTGGAAGTAGCTCATTAAATAGTATTGTTAAATTTGGTGATAATAAAATTAGAAAAATTACATTTGGAATATCTGAAATATTAAAAACAACTGGAACAAAAAGCGCTGCTTATTTAAGTGATTATTTTAGCAATTGGGATTTTGCGCATGATATGATTCCTAATGTTATTAGTGTTGAAGTTGTATTTGGAACTCCTACTATTGATATTGATAGATTAACTGTTACATATCCTGCAGGAACAATAAATGTTGTTTATGAGTTTAGACAAGGTGGAAGTTATACTGGTGAAATTCAAGCTGCATCTGTCGATGATTTAGTAGCAAAAGATGGAATTAAAGACCATACACTTTGGTTACATTTTCCAGCTTTACCATCTTCAACATATAGATATTCAATAGATCAACCATCAAGCACAAACTTTTATATTAAATTTAGTAGTTATTCAGCTATGGAAAATTTTATAAATTTGACTACAAGTTGGAAAGTATGAGGTGATTAAATATGGGATTAAAAGAAGATTTGGCTCGTTATGCAGCTCAAGCTGATAGAGGATTTAAATCCAACTGTTTAGAAGACCAATTACATGATACATTAGAAGCTGTCAGGGATACAGCATCTAAATCTCAAACTGTTTCGATTTCAGACCATTATGGTAACATTATTACATCTGTTGGTACTGACGATAAGATTGCCTCATTTAATACATATGGATTTAATAATGATACTTTAAACTGGACATTATGGCTTGCATTATATAATGACTCATGGGTATTTAGAAGAGCTATTGATAAACCAGCACAAGATGAAATTAACTGCGGAATATCAATTCATGGCGATCAAGACTATTCAAAAATATATAAAGGATATGATCGTTATAAATCAGATTTAATTCGCCTTTTAATGTGGGGAGCTTTATTTGGTGGTTCGGTTGCTGTTATGATGTTTGATACTGTATCAGATGAAGAAATGGCTGAACCTTTAAAGCGAGAAAAAATTAAAGGTGCAAGAATGAGAATGTATGTAACAGATAGATGGTATGGTGTTGCTGTAACAAATACCGATACTGTTACAAATATGAAGGATATAGATTTTGGCAAACCAAAGATGTATAGCATCACATTTGCGGATGGAAGGACATTAAATGTCCACCACAGCTATGTGCTTCGCTATGAACACAGAACTGCTCCACAACTTGTTAAATCAGGTCCACTTCAAGGTTGGGGTTATGCTGAAGGTGCTCACATTATAAATGAGCTTGCACGTGATGACCAATTGAAAGCGTCTATTACAAGCTTAATCAATAAGGCCTTGATAGAAGTCGTTCAAATGTCTGGTATGCGCGGAGTCTTCATGGGAACTGATTCTGGTAATGAAGAGCAGTTGCGTAAACGACTAGAGATGGTTAATTGGGCTCGATCATCGAACTCATTAACATTCCTAGACAAAGATGATACATATCAACAATTTAATTTACAAGGCATATCTGGTTTGGCAGAACTTCTTGAAAAGAACATGTGGTTAATTTCAGCTGCACTTGAAATGCAAGGCATTTTATATGGTGATTTAAAAGGTGGACTTAGTCAAGAGTCTGATGCGTTTAAAAGATATAGCGTTACAATTACAAATAGATGCAATACATATGTAAGACCAGTTATTCAAAAGCTGTTAATTGTATTGTTCTATATGTATGATATAAAAGGTCCAGCAGATTTTGATTTTAATAGCTTAATTAAAAAAGAAGAAAATAATGATAAAGTTGGAGCTATTAATAATTATGTTGGACTATTAAGTAAGTTAGCTGATATGGGAATTATATCAAAATATCAAACAGCTATGTCTATAAAAAATTTTATGGAAAATGATGTTGTTAATATTAACTTTACTGAAGAAAATTTAAATGCGTTAAAATTAGAAGAAGAATATCAAATTTTGGATATATTAAAGAATGCTGGCAAAACTGGAAATACACCAAGAGATATTGTTGGAAGTCAATTTGGTGGATCAAGTGAAATGCCAGAAAAATTGGAATATTTAAATCCTGAAGCAGAAGGTCAAGGTGAAGATCTTGGTTCTGCTTCGCCAGAACAAGAACAAACTGAAATTAATGAAAATATAGAAGAAACAAGTGAAACGGAATCGCCTGAGGAATAACATATGGCGAAAGAAAAATTATTTAAAGGAAGGTATGTTATTGTATTTTATGATGCCTCAGATGAATATCAAATAGCAATGTTTGATAATATACATCAAATATGTAAATACAAAAAATTAGACTATTCACCAGCATCATATAACTTAGTTAAAATTGAACTCTATAGAGCGTTGCGTAGACCAGGAAATAGAACTACTATGTTAAATGGAAAAGTCATGCATGTCTATCTAGTTGATATACTTGAAGAAAACGAAGAATTTTAAGGAGGACAAGAAAAATTATGAAAAATTACATTCGTATTCAAAGTAAAATTGATGTAGCTGTTACTGCAGGGTTACAATCAATTAATATGAGCAATAAAGATGCTCACGTTGCAGATCGTTTAAATGTTAAGTCAGCATGGGTTGGAACAAGAGTTTTAGTTCATAAAGGCATCGGTGTTTATCCAAATGAATTAAAGAATTGGGATTCAGTTAAATCACTTGTTAAAAACGGTATTTTAACTCTTGGTGAAGAATATGAAGAAGTGCCAACTGATCTTGTTGATTGTATGACAACTAAGAAAGAATCTGAAGAAGCTAAAAAACGTTTAGGTGTTGAAATTGCTAATTATAAGAGAATGAAAGCTGAAGCTGATAAAGATCCACAAGCTACAGAAGCTAAAAAATCTGGTGACTTAGCTTACTAAGAGGCGAAATATGAAACAAGAAGTGTTTAATATTGAAGCCCTTCCTGAATTATCTTTTAGGCCAGCTAAAATTTCACCTGTCGATTTACTAAGTCTTGCGACAACTATGGACTTAGAAAATTTTAAAAAGACAAAAGAAATTTATTCTTTTATATTAGAAAATACAGAAGTCCAAATTAATGATAAGTGGTTCAAAGTTAAAATTCCTGGTCGAGATGTATATATGCCTGAAAACATTGAAACTAACCTTCTTGCAATGAACCAAATTATTGAATGGTTTTTTGGTAATATTTTAAAACCACTTTTTCAAGAATCCAGCAAATAACTAATGAACACTATATAAGTCCAGCTGGAGACGATTTGAAATTGCATAAAGCAAAAGGTGTTCATCCTATTATATATATGCTGATTACTAATAAGTTTGCAACTTATAATGAAATAAAAAATGTTTTGGATATTGATGACGTTTTAAATTTATATGAAGTTGCAATGGTAACATTATATAATAAACAAATAATTTTAGATAATAAATAAAGATTGGAGGTCAGTAAATTATGGCAAAAAAAGTTACAGCTGAAATTGATATAAAAACTAATGCTGGGAAAGTCATGAAAGATATTGCTGACCTCCAAAAATCTTTTAAAGCGTTAGGCAAAACTAATATTTTAGATGAAAAAAATATTAAGACAATTGGAAATCAAATTAAAAATTATTTAAATAATGCTAATAAATTAGAAAAACAATATAAATCAATTAATCAAGCTATAAATGCGATTAAAATGACTGGAACTGGTGAAACCAAAATCGGTCAAAAACGCTTGGAGCTTTTAAAAGCACAAGCCAAAGAGCTAAAAGCTCAAATAGAAGCAAATAAAGAATTACTAAAAACTGATGAAGAGCGAGAAGCAGAAGCTAAAGAAAAAGAAAAAGAGCAAAAAGCTAAAGAGGCTGAAACTCATTCTAAAACTGCTGGAGCTATTCAAGACTTATTTAAAAATAGAAAATCAGTGTTCGGAAATTTATCCGACCTTAATGAACATAGATATCAAATAAATAAAGATAAATTTGGTGCAAGTGCAGCAAATAAACAATATGCAAAAGGCCAAATTGCAATAATGGTTGTTCAAGCCATATTTGATAAGGTTAAAAAAATTGCTGGTAAGTTCAATGATATGTTAAAAACAACTATGGGCATAGACTTATCATTTAAGAGTATGTTAAATGATGTTATGAATCGAGTTGGTTCAGAACTTAGTAAGCAAGGTGGTATGGCAACTTATTCAATGGGAACAAGTTTGTTTACTAATGCGGCCGCTCGTGAACAACAAATGCGATACGGCATATCAGCAAGTCAAAATTATGCCTTAACTAGAACAATGGGCATGTTAAATATGTCAAATGAAGAAGACTTGATGTATATGAATGTTCAACAGCGAGCAATGTTCCAAGAGCTAATGAATAAATACCAAAATTGGTATGAACAAATGAATCAAAATGGAGTGTTAAGAGAAGTCCAACAATTCCAATTAGAATTTGATATGTTCAAGCAAAAGATTGCAATGGAATTTTTAACATGGTTCGCAAAGAATAAAGATGCAATATTTACTTTTATTAAAACCACTGCAAATGTTATGATGCAATTAATGCAAGCTGTATCAGCGCTAGTTAACTTTTTTGGAGCTGGAAAATCAGCAAATTCAGCTGATGCGGTAGGTGTCGGGGTTATGTCCGATAGACTATCTTATTCTGCTGCAAGTGGAGGCAAAACAGTTAATATTAATGTTACACAAAGCAATAATGTCTCTGGTGTTGATACTAATGAATGGAATGAAGTGTTTGAATCTAATAATGAAAAAGCAATGAAAGAAGTTGCACTTGCAATAGGAGATATATCATGAGTAGAGGATTTGAATTAGTCATAAAATGTAGTCTCCCTGAAAATATTGATGTTAATCTTTCTAATACTAATAGTGGGACTACAGAAAGAAAAACAGAAAAAACTAGATATAGAGATATTATATTACATTTAGATACAATATCAGAACGTGATCTTACAGCAAGTGCAAAAATTGCTAGCCAGCCAATTTTTAATGGTGATACATTATCAGATCATATGTATAGAGATCCAGATACTTATTCTATTTCTGGATCATTTAGTGTATATGGATATGAAAGAAATACTATGGATTCATATGCCTATGTCCCTGGAACTAATGAAAATGGTGACCGTCTTGAAAATATTCAAAAGACGTTTGAATATATAAAAGACAATGGCATACTATGTGATTTGATGACTTATATTGAAGGTGAAAAAGGTGCAACAAGATTCAAAGTTAGACCGCAAATGGCGCTTGAATCAATTACATGGAAAGAGTCTGAATCATCAATGGCCTATTCATTTTCATTTAAAGAAATTATTTCACTTAATTATGATTTAAGTGATATCAATATAGAAATTGCAGAAGATAATGAGGCAAGTCTTGCTTCACCAGTTGCTCAAAATTTAGGTGATATTTTATTTGGTAAGATGGTAAGTGAAGAAGATGTGCTATCTTTTTGGGATAAAGTTATATTAAATACTTTATGCCAATCACATACTTTTATAAATAGATCAACTGTTGTTGCAGCAACTTTATTTGCAGAACAAATTCAAACAGATTCATCTATTTATTATAAGACACAAGATAAATCTTATTCAGCTATTCTTACCCAAATAGCTAAAAATGACCCTCTTTATTTAGAAGAGTATATTAAAGCGGCCTTAAAAAGAGCGGGTCTTGATACAGCTGGAAATATTGGATCAAGCGCTATTATGGGTGTAATTGGTGGTACAATGGCTGGTCTTGCTGCGGCGTCAGTAATTACTAGTGTTGGAGCTCTTGCAACGTATTTAGGTGTAGCTGGAACTACTGCAGCAGCAAGTTCAAGCGCAGGACCAATTGGTTTAATTGTTGGTATAGCAGTAGGAATTTGTATTCTTGTAACAGGCATAATTATTACTGCTGTTCGGCAAGAACAAAAACGATTTAAAATTATTGACGGGCTTAAAAATTGGTTAGAACCAGGTAATAGAATAAGTGATAATGAATGGGCTAAAATTGCTAGAAAATATAATATAACTGTTGACTATGGATATACAAGTAGTGGATCAGGTGGTTATGGATATATATTAGATGATACCAAAAAGCAAGAAATCTTTTTAGCAATGAGTAAAGATACTACTAAATTAAATTATAATGAACTTGGAAGATTAAAAACTTTCTTAAATGAATGTAATATTACATTAAATCAAGTTGCTAATAATTGCCGTTTTTATCAACTTCCAGATATGTCTGAAACTCCATCTACTGAATGTCAAATTAATATTGGTGGCAATGCTTATAAATTAACTTTTACTAAAAAATATAAATATGAAACGGTTAAATATTTAAGTAAAGATAAAGTATGGAAAGAACAACAATTTAAAATAGAATATTTAGAATGTGCTCCACAAATATATAATACAACTGGAAATACATGGGATAATTTAGATGGATCAAATGGTAGCTTAAGAAATGCGTATGATAGAACTCTTACTTGTACGAGCTTAGATTCTGTTACAAGTGATGAAGCCATATTTGTTGATAAAACTGGAACATATGAAATTCATTTATATAATCCAGCTTTAGAAGCAGATGTATTAAGTGTAACTATTCAAAATTATATGGAAACATGGAGCGATACAACAAATGATCTTTTATCTAAAACTACTCTTAGCTATACTAGTTCAATTATTGAAGCGTCAAATATTAATAATTGTATGCTAATAGTAAGCTATGGATCTTTTGAAACTGTTAAAAATAATTTAAAAGATACTATATCAAAATATGTTTCGAGACTTGAGGCTTAATTATGAAAGATGAAATTATTTTTGATGATGGTGGTGGTTTTAAAGGAAAGACTAAAACAAAAAATTCACTTGATAAAGCTGTATTAGCAGAATCAATTGATAAGAAAAGTTTGCTTAGAACTACTTGGATTAGAAATATTAAAGTTGTATTAAGGTCGCAAATAAATGGAGAAGAGATTATATTTAAAAATGGTAATCCTGAACTTAATATTTCTATTACTGGCTCAAAAAATTTAGCACTAAATAAAGATAAAGGCACGGTTACAATTACTAATATGCCTTATGATTTATTAATTTTACTTGTTGCAGGTAAATTTTATGATATAGAAATTTATGCTGGGTATGGAAAAGATATTGAACCAGAGCGATATTTTAAAGGTGAAGTTAGTTATATATCACAAAAAATTAACACACGAAAAGATACTGATACTTATATAACTTATGCTAGTTCATATGTTGCAAAGTTTAGTCAATCAAGAATTAATTTATCGCTTAATTCTGGAATTAATATTTATGCTGCAATTAAATATTTATCAGATCAATCTGGTATGGATAAAATAAAAATTAGTCCATCTCTTAGATATTATTTTACAAAAGAAGTTGAAAATTTAAATGGGCAAGTTGGTAATTTAGTAGAACAACTTGCAGCACAATCTAATCAAGACTTTTATTTATCAACAGATGCAAGCGATGACGATTTTTATATTGATTGTACTACTATTGCTGATAAAAGAAAAATTGCAATTGATCCTAATATGATAATTCTTACAAAAGGAAATCCTACTATATCATCTGCTGGTCTTAAAGCATCACTTCTTCCAATGATAAATTTTAAACCTGGTGATATTATTATTTTTCCAAATGAATTATTAGATGCCTCTATTCAAAATGCAGAAGATGTTACATCAACTTTTAATGCTAACTTCTTTAGCCCAACAGGACAATATATGATAAGAACAATTAATTATCATTTTCAAAATAGAGGCCAGACATTTGAATTAGCTATCACTGCTGTTGCACTTGAAATTTTAACTGGTGTGACTGGAGGTGCAGTATAATGAATAATGAAGAAATTATTATAAAAAATAGTAATAGGCTTGACCAAACTACGAGTCTTGTTGATGTCTTAAATTTATTTAAGCAGTCATTTAAAAATGAATTACATGTTGCAACAATTGCTTTATTTAAGGGTGTTGTTAAAGAGTTTGATTCTGATACTGGATATGGATTAATTAATATTATTCCTCTTCCACTTAGCAAAAATGAAAATTCAAGACTTCAACAATGTTATTATTTTAAAGAAGAAAATTTTATAGATGATCAAATTGTTACAGTTATTTATACTGATTTAAATTTTGATGTTAATTTAAAAACTAGTAAAAATAATCCAATTAAAAATTTAAATCCTTCATTACATAGTAAATCTTCAGCAGTATTAGTAAGTACAAATAGTGTTCAATTAGGACCAAAATTATTAGGCGTAACTAAGAGCGATAGTAATAGGTTTGTATTTAGTAATGTTGATTTAGTTAAAAATCAAGGACTTGGAGTATTTACTTTTGGATATTGTAATACTTTAATAACTTTATATAGATTAAATCATGATATAACTTATAAAACTGTTGGCACATTTATATATGAAGAAGGAGAACTTGGATCAGTTGTAACAACAACGATCAATTATAAATATAATAATGATAATCATACATTAACTATTTGGAGCGGAAATTCTAATTTTAGCATGTCTGATAATATGTATGGCTATCTATTTATAGTCAATTTATAGGAGGAGATTATGGCAAAACAATTTACATATGATCAATTAGCAATTATTAGTCCAACTAATGGATTTCAAAGAGCTAGCCAAAGAGAGATGGTAAAAATTCTTTCTGATAAAATGAGAGATATATATGGAAGTGATATTGATTTAAATGCAGCATCAGCTGATGCTCAATATTTAATGATGGAAACTTTAATATTTGATAATATGTATAGTCTTCTTGGAAATATTGCTAATAATCTAAATCCTAATACTGCTATTGGACAATATTTAGATATATTGTGTCAACTTACTAATATTAAAAGAAAACCAGCAAGTCAATCAAAAGTTAACATTTATATTAAAAATGTTAGCGGTAATAGTGTAACAATTTTACGTAATAATAATATTCAAGTGCAAGATACAAATGGTTATATTTGGACTTTTACACCATCAAATAATATAACTCTTGCTAATGAAGAAATTACATTACAAACTTTTATTTGTGATGAATTTGGGCCAATTACTGCTGCTGGTACGGGGCAAAGTATAACTGACCCCGTAACTGATATTGCATGGAACAGCCTTACTTTTAACCAAAATAATGGTTCGTTTATATTAATGACTTATGGAACATATAAAATATATCAAGCAGAAGACGCAGTTCCAGGCAATATTGCGGAATCTGATACTTCACTTAGATTAAGACAAAAAAGAATGTCTGGTATAAATAGTTATACAACTAAAGAAGGACTATTTTCTGCTTTATATAATTTAGAATATATTGATGATTGTTATATATTTAGTAATAATTCAGCATCTCCAACAGCTAATATTGATGATATGACTGATGGAACTATTACAGTTGCTGGTCATAATGTATATATTGCATTAAGATATAAGCCAAATACAATTATTGATGAGGATGAAATTGCACAAATTATAAATAATAGATTGACTCCAGGTGTTATAACTCAAAGCGCAAGCGGAACAACAACTGGAATTGCAACAAGCAAAACGGTCGAAGGCAATACAATATATTGGAAAAAATGTAGTCCAGAAAATAATGATATTATAATAAAATATATGTGCTTGCCAAGATATAATGTAAGTTTTATAATTGATGATTCAAATCCAAGTGTTAAATATGTTTTATATGGAAATGGTACAGGATATTTATCATGGACAAATGATGATGGAACTACTAAATTATATAGTAGCACTAATCTTGCTGCTGGTGATTCATTATATACTAATAGTTCATTAACAACTGATAGCGGTAAAAAGATAACTTATGTAAATTATTTAGCTGAAAATGAGCAAGAAGAATATATTAAAACTATATTAATTAATTATTTAAATAATATTCAAATTGGTCAAAAGTTAATAAATAATGATGTTATAACAGAATTACAACAAGCCGATTTAAATACAACTAGTTATATAGCACAATCTATGACAGTTGATGGACTTGAAGATAATGGTGAAAATTATTGTATTCTTCCTGTTACATATTTTCATTATACTACTGCTAGTTTTAGTTATACAATAGAAAGTGGTAATATAATTTGCACTTTAATTATAGGGTGATACTTATGATTGATAGCAAATTATTATTAAAAGATTATTATTTAGATAAAATGTCATTATTTCTTAAAAATTCATATGGAATAATTGATAGAGAAGAAATATATATTGCAATATTAAATAATTTAAATGATGTTGGAAAATTATTAATTTATTCTTTTGATATTTTTGAAGGTGACGATTTATATTTTTCAAGATTAGGATATGATCCTGATTCAATATATGGAGCTGAACTTGATATATTAGCTTCGTTTTATGGTGTAAGTAGAACTAAAAAAATTAAATATAGTAATACTGAAGAAACTATAACTATGACAAATGCAGAATTAAAATTCTATTTGCAAGTTATAATTACAAGGTTAAATTATCAAGGAACAAATGAAGAATTAAGTGATTTATATAAATCAAAAAATATATTATATAAACAAACATTAAGTAGTGGTAATTTAGTTCCACTTAGTGCAACTATTATTTGTACTGATTCAACTAAATATGGAACAGCATTAAATCCAACAACTCTTGGAAAATTAGTTTTATCCGATGAGTTATTAGTTGAAAGTCTTGGTATAGAATATATTAAAAGTATAGGCGAACCAGTTGTTGGAACATTTGATAGCAGTGCTATATTTGATAGTGGAAATTATGTATTTTCTGAAAATACAGATCAGGAGGAATAATTATGAGAACAAGAAATATAATTAAAAATCCTGATGGTACATATAATATTGTTTGGTTTGGTTCAGCTGGAGTTAGTGATGTTAATCAAATTGATGAAGAAGTTGCCGTATATTCTATAACAAGAGAAAATTTTTTATGTAATGAATTTCCGCTTGCTGTTTGCGGTATAACATCAGTAACAACATCTGGCGGAGTTATTACTAGCATAACAATTAAATCAACTTATCCAAGGTCTAAAAATCAAGGAGCAAGTTTTATGGTTGATGGAGTTGGAACAATTCATTATTTATTTCAAGAAGTTGATGAAAATGATACTGTTATAAATAATTTAGTTGAAGGAGATGTTGTTGGATCAGTTGATACAGATATAGCTTTTACAATGAGCGCTACTAATTATATCTTATTAACTCTTAGCGGTCTTGGTGTTAGTAATTATATAAATGAATTAGAATTAAAATATAGACAAAGATCTGGATCAAAAATTCCTGCAGATAATTATATAATTGATAATCAAGAAATGGTTGGAAAATCATTAACTCAAAGACTTGCTGTAATAAAAGGTGAATTATATTATAATTTAAATTATGGTTTACCTCTTTTAGATAAAATACGAGATAAAGCAATTATAGATATAGAAATTATAAATATTATTAATAAACATCCGGCTGTAGTAAAAATAAATTCATTTTCTTCAAGCGTTATTAAAGAAAATAAAAATACTAAAGAAAATAATGTATATCAATTTACTGTTGATGTATTAACTGTTTATAATAAATCTGTAACAATTTCTTCAAATTATTCTATATAAAAGTAGATAATTTAAAATAATTGTGATAAAATTAAATTTGAATAGGAGGCTACTAAAAATGAAAGATAATAGCTTTAATGAAATTAGTCAATATTGGAAAGAACTTGCTGAGTTAAATAGGATCTCTAATAATAAAATGAATCAATTATATAATAAATTTATGACAACAAAAGATTTTAAAGAATGGGAAAATAAAGATAAAATGGATATTATTTTTTCTGAAGAAATGTTTAATAAATTTATGAAATTTTATAAACGTGAGATGGGAGAAGATATGATTATAAAGAAAGAAACTAAATTTGAAGACGCTATTTTAAAATTACCTAATTTAGATAAGCTACTTACTGAATTAAATGCTCCAATAGAAATTGAAGGTGTAGAATCAGAAGGAGAATTTAATTTTAAATATAGAGTAAATGGTGACTTTTTAGAATTATATGATGAATATGAAAATTATACTATTGATTATGAAGAAGATATGAATTATATGATGGAAGGGCTATCTAGTGAATTTGGTGCAGGCTTTGATTATTATGAAGATAATATCTTACCAAGAATTGAAGAGGCTTTAAAGAAAGACGGATTTACTGAACCATTAGAGTGGGAAAATAATGTTGTTATGGTAGTTGAGCTTCCAAATAAATTAAAAGTTAAAGATTCTAAAAAAATAAATGATGGATATGAAGTATACCATTATAAAGGCTATATAATTGAAATTGATGAAGATTTTGCTGAAGCAAAAGAATATGGTTATTATGTACCAGAAGAACCATGGGATTTATATTCTCCATCGGGTAAATATATTAAATCTTTTAAACATTTAGATAATGCTAAAAAATATGTTGATAAATATATAAAAGATTCTTTAGCACCAAGATATATTATAGATGGAGATTTATTAGAAGTTATTGATTATTTACAAGATGAACCATATGGTTTAGATATTAAACAAGTAGATGAAACTACTTATAAAACTGCTGATATTTATTTTAAAATTGATAGCGGCAAGTTTGTTGTATATGATGATAATGGTGAACTTATTGAAGTTTGTGATACAAGTGATGAATTAATAGAAACTATACTTGATCATAATGATTGGCATGATGATTTTGATGAAAAAGAATTTGAAAAGCAAGAAGAATTTGATAAAGCTGCCGCTGAAGAATTAGCCTATAGAATAGGTCATGCTAAAGGATATGATTCTATTAAAGATGTTAAACCTAAAAAAGGTGAATCAAAAAAAGATTTTATAGCCCGCTTTATGAAAGAAACCGCTAAAGAATATCCAGATGAAAAGCAGCGGGCTGCTATTGCTTATTCTTATTGGGATAAACGAAATATAAAAGACTCATCTTTAGTAATTGAATATTTTGAAAAAGATGGATTATATACTGAGTATCGATGGGATAAAGATACTGGATATAGTGCTAGTTTAGAAAAAATTAAAAATGGTATGGGATATACTATTAAGCATAAAGACCATTTAACAAAAGAAAATGCTGAAAAATATTTTAAAAAGTATAAGAAAGAAATATTAACTAATTCTATTGAAGATGTATATATTGAAGATAATATTAATGATAGCAAGATAGATTATCAAAACGATTATTGGTTTAATGGTAAGTCTTTTGGTCTTATATATAAAGATATGGTAGTCAAAGCTGATGCCTCTCCTCATAATGCAAAACCATGGGATGAAGATTACTATGAAACTGAAATAGAATATGAGTTTGAAATTTATCCTAGTGATTATGAGTATGATGAGCCTTTAGCTGAACTTATAAAAAATTTATTATTAAAAGAAGATTCTAAATATCAAGAAATGATAAAATTACCAGCTACAGATGGCGATACTCTTGGTCGTTATTATGATAATAAACTTGAAGAATATATTTATGATGATCTTCTTGGTTATAAGCCAGAACTTAATTATAAACTTTCTCCAATTGTTGAAGAATTATATAAAAAATACTCACAAAAATTTTTTGATTATTTTAAAGATTATGCATATTCAGAAGCAAATAAAATAGATTGGAATGAAGTTTTTGAACACGATTATGAGGAATAAATTATGGCAAAAATTTTAACAAAAACAAAATTAAGTGAACATAAATATAAAACTCCAGAAGGATATTTAATTTGTCAAGATGCAATTCTTGCTCGTACTGGTAAACAGGAATACTTAAAATCAGAAGTTTATCCTAATTTTAATGGTGCTGATGAACCTATTATGGTTGATCGTAAACCAGAGCAAGTATTTGCAGCTGAAACTCTTGCATCATTTGAAGATAAACCAATTACTGTTGAACATCCAGATGAAAGTGTAACTCCAGAAAATTATTCTGAACTTTCAGTTGGTCATACAAGAAATATTCGTAAAGGAAAATTTAATGGCCAAGATGTTATGATTGGTGATCTTGTTATTACTGATGCTCAAACTATTGATGATATTGAAAATGGAATTCGTACTGAACTTTCATGCGGATATGATTGCGATGTTACAGAAGGTGAAAATCCAGAACAAATTAATATTAGAGGAAATCATGTTGCATTATGTGAACAAGGTAGAGCTGGTATTGCTAAAATTATTGATAGTAAAATTAAAGATAATAGTGATATTGAATTAAGAGTAATTGGTCAATCAGATGAATTAGAAAAAGTTGAAAAATATGTACGTGATGCTGACTTAAATACAGAATATTCTAATGAAAATACTTTATGGATTTCTAATATTGCGCAAGATCATGTTATGGATGTTGCAAAAGATATTGCTAAAAAATTTAATGCTAAGGTAACATTTAGTTTAGTTAAAAAAGAAAATAGATTAGTTTTTTCTGATTCTAAATCTTTAGAAGCAAATGATAAAAAACAACTTAGTAAATATTTTAATTTTATTTCTAAGCATGTAGATAAAGATATTAGTATTGAAGATATAATTAATCCTATTAAAGAAATGGGGTTTAAGCCAGTTAGAGAAAAAATTGACGGCTGGAATAAAATGGGTGATGGTTATTATCGAAAAGATTATTTCTTTACATTTGATGATTATAATGATATATTTATAATATCTTTATATACTAAAGATGATGGTGATTGGAAAGTTAATGAAGTTAATGCTTATTTTATAGGTAAAAAACAAACTCAAGATAATCCTGTTGACTATGCAAAATTTAGAAAGATGCTTTTAAATACTGAAAGTAAAGATAAATTAAAAGAAATTAGAGACATGATTAATGAATATTATGAAAGAGATTTACTTAATGAAATTGAATATAGAAAATTAATGCGAACATTCGATAATATGGTTGTTGTTGCATTTAAAGATTCTATTGAAGAAATTGATTATAAAGAATTTATTGATAGTAAATTAAATCCAGAATATAGTTATGATAGACAAAATTATATTATTGCTCAATTTGCTTCTTATGAAGATGCAACTAGAGCAGTTAGAGAAGCTAGATTAGATGATCTAGATTTCGATATTATATATGATGATTCAGCAGTATTTTTACAATACTCAAAAGATGATATTTCTAATTTTATTAATAATCCACCAAAGCCAGAAGAAAAAGTAGAAGAAGAAATTGACAATTCGCGATATGTCATTTATGCAAAAGGAACTACTCAACATGATGGAAAAGCATTATATTGGATTGGAAATGGCCGTGCACAATTTTTGTATGAACCAGAAGCTCCTAAATTTACAAGAGAATATGCAGAAAAAGTTGAGGCTTCAAATGGTAAATATGAGTGGATTAAAGTAAAAGTAGAAAGTACCAAAGATTCTGTTGATACTAAAAAATATGTCGTTTACCGTGAAAATGGAAAAATTAAAGGAACTTCATATGATAATTATGTAGCACCAGTTCAAGATGGTAATAAGATTATTGAATTTAATGATTTTGATAATCTTAATCAAGTAGTAGAGTATTTATTAAAATACACGAATCTAAAACGAGAAGAGATTGCAACTACTGAATTTGTTGTTGAAGATTCTACTAATTATCGTGAAAAATTTTATAAAAATTCTAAAAAACTTTTAGAGAAAAAACTTAAAAAATTAGAAGATTTAAACGATAAAGTTAAAGACGAAAACAAAGAAGAGTATGCAGCTCAAAAACAAAAACTTCGTGAGGAGTTAAAAAAACAACTAGAAAGTTGTAATGAAACACTTGACGAAGAAGATAGCCAAGTTAAAGATAGTGATCCTCTTAGTTTAAACATTAAATCATGGTATATGTCACAATATCCTACTGATGAAGTTGGTAAAACATTAAATGATGATGTCACATTCCAAGATTTATTTGATTGTTTAGATAATTATAAAGATGTTTACGAACTTTTAGGAGGAGATGCTGATTCTATTATTAGAGAGCGAGTTTTTGAAAAATTAGCAGAATTAACTGATTATACTTATGAAGATATTTATAATCAGTGGTTATTAGCAGATGAACGTTGATTTAACTGATTTTGAAAAACAATTAAATACAATAGATTTTTTATCAAGAATTAGTATTGAGTTTGGTATATTTACTGAAGATGCAATTAAATCTGTTACAGTAAATATTTTAAATACTGATGAAACAACTTCTCAAATCCAAATGGAAGTTGGTGATATTATGTATTTAACTGAACATGGGACGCTTACAATTCCAGCAAGGCCAATTCTTGATAATTGTATGTATTATATTTCTACTAATTTAGATAATGAGCTTGACAAAATAATAGATGGTGTATTAACTTATAATTGGACTAAAGATGACATAATGAAAAGATTAAATGAATTTGCAATTAAAACTGAAATTTATGTTAAATCAAAAATGGAACAAATTGTTACTACAAGTGCTAACCTTGCAAATTTATTAAATGTTGAAGATGAAAATAAATATTTATATGATTTAAGGCAATTAAAAAATTATATAAAATGTAAAATTATTTTGTCAGAAAGTAGACGAAATTAAATTAATACGCTATAATATAATTAGATTTAAAATGGAGGAAAAAATGAAAGTTAAAGCTATTCGCGTTACTGATAATAAAGGTAACACATTTATTGTTAACAAAAAAGATTCTTTAGCTTTAAAGCCAAGATTTAAATCACCTGAAGTAAAGCCAGAAGTAAAAGACGAAGAAAAAGAAGCTGATTTTACTAAAGAAGAATTAAAGGCTTTAAAGGAATTAGCTAAGAAATTTGAAGATTTATTAGCATTAGTTGAAGATCCTAAGTCTAAAAAAGCAAAAGAAAAAGTTGAAAAAGATGAAGACGATGAAGATGCTGATTTAGATGATAAAGAGGAAGAAAAAGAAAAGAAAGATGAACAATTATTAGAATTAAATGAAGAAGATGATGTTGAAATCTCTGAAGAGGAAGACGAAGAAGAAGACTTCATTGATGATCAATGTGAAGATGAAATGACTCATGATTCTAAGAAATCTTTCGGTGCCGTTGAAAAACGAGTAAAAGATAGTCAAGATGACGAAACTGATGAAATTGCTCTTGCATGGGCAAAAAGATATGGAGGAAAATAAAATATATGGGGTTAATTATTAACAAATCTATTCAAAAATTATTAAAGGGTTTTCCAACTGTTTCTGATAAGTATGATGTTCAAGGTGGTATGCTAGGTGGAACTGTAGCGGCTCATTTCGGTGATGTTGTTGTATTTGGTTCTGTTGCTGGTGAATATAAAGTTCCTACATCTACAATTAGTGCTGTTGGTGACATTGCTGGTCTTGTAGTTGGAACTAACGTTAAATTAGCTACAACTTATCCTGCTGGTCCAAGTGTAGAAGTTGAAACTGCAGTTGGTGAAGGATTCAATTTATTATTAAAAGGTTACTTAGCAGTAGAATTAGATGCTCCTACAACTTCTAATATTAAAGAAGGTGCAGCTGTTGCAGTTATTTTAAATACAGCATCTAAATATGGTCACCTAACTACTCATGGTGAAAGTGGTGCTACTGATGTTCCTGGTTGGTATTTTACAGGTGTTTATGAAAACCAAGGAACTCAATCTAGTCCAAAATATATTGCTGAGATTGTTATTAAATAATAGGAGGAAATAAAGATGATGACAAATATGAATACAAATTCTGCTTTCACACCTGTTGCAGATATCCCTTCTAAATTTTTCGCTGATGCTGTTTCTGCATCTCAAAGAGGAAAAACTATTTCTTTAAGTGATATGTATAGCTCAAAGATTAGAAAGAATTTTGTTGGTGACAGCACTATTCATGATGCTAACTTCGCATTCTTATCTACTACTTTAGCTAAATTACATAAGCAATTATATGAACCATTATACTTTGTTACATGGCAAAAAGATATTCCATTTGACACTGGTGGTGGATTCGTTGATTATGTAGAATTCTATACAGTTAACTGGGCTGGTATTATGAATGAATTTAGAAATGTTGTTGGTAATAATGCTAACTACATTCCAAGAGTAAATGCTGGTCTTAACCAAATGAGAGTTAACGTTTATACATATGAAGTTGCTTATGATTTACGTTTTGTTGAATTAGAAAAGATGAAGAAGATCACTCTTCAAAAATCAATTCAAGATATCTACAACAATGCAATTGTTGCTGGTTGGGATTTATTCGTTCAAGATGTTGCTTACACTGGCATTCATAATGCTAAAGGTTTATTTAATAGCGATAATGTATTAGTTAATACAATTGTTAACAGTGCTACAACTGATAAAGGTTTTGCTGGTTTAACTGATGATGCTGTTACTGGTTTCTTTAATGGTTTAATTGAAACTTATTTAAGAGACTCTAACATGAACGTTAACATTATTCCAGATACATTCTTAGTTCCAACATTCGTTATGAGCGATTTAGTTGGCCGTTCAAGTCCATTATATACAAGCAACTTGTATAGCTTCATTCTTGAACATAACTTAGCAATGGCTCAATCTGGTAAAGAAGTTAAGATTACTATTGAAGGTCGTCCTGCATTAAATGATTTAGGTGCTGCTGGTAAAGGCCGTATCGTTGCATATCGTAAGAATAAACAATTCGTAAGAATCGATATTCCTTATCCAATTCAACATTTCATTACTTTACCTAACATCGACAAGATGAGTTATACAACTGCTTTCGTTGGTCAAGTATCTGAAATTCAATTACCTTATAACACAAATTCTGCTGAATTAGGTGTTGTAACTTATTGGGATTTCACTGACTAATTTAAAATAAAATAAATAAAATTTTATAAACAGTTTAAGGGCTAAATTTAGACTAACTGGTTTAGTCTGTTTAGCCCTTTTATTAAATTAAGGAGATACTAATGAAAAATTATAAGATTAAATTTAAAAATGGATATACAGTAGAAATTAATGATTCAGAAAATAAATCTAAAAAAGAGATTTTTAACGAAGCATATAAAGCAATGAATATTGCTAAAAAATATAATGATTCAAGTTTTTCTATCACTCCAAAAAGTAATATGATTTCTCATGTTAGTAAAATAAAAGAAGCTATTAAAAAAGGTGAAGTTGTTGATCCTAAGCAATTAGATTATGAAATTAGAAATATTGAAATGGATATGGAAGCAGATTTAAATCATGATAAATGGTATAAAAAATTCCATCCAACTGCATTAAGAAATATTATTAATGATTATCAAAAACTAATTGATGAAGTTGCAAAAGCAAAAGATCCTAAATATCAAGATAAAGTAAAAGAATTATCTGATAAATTAGCTCAAATAAAAGAAATCTTTAAAATTACTGATGAAGTTGAAGATGTTAAAATTGAAGATGTTCCTATTGCAGAACCAACAATGAGCTATTCATTAAAACCAGATCCATATTTTTCAGCTGATAATATTGCTAAAGCAGCTCAATGGTTAGAATCAAGAGATCCTGAAAAGAAAGCTGGAGCTAAAAAAATATTATTAAATGAATATACAGCATTAAAAGAAAATATGGAAAATGATTATAATAATGCAGAAGAATTTATTAGTGAATTTAATAAAGAACAATTAAAAGAATTCATGCATCTATATTTAGATTATATGAATGTTTATTTAGCGGCAGGATTAAATAGTGAATATCAAACATTAAAAGATTTATATAATAAATTATATTTTGATGCTTTTCATATTAGTAGACCAGAAGGAGTTCCAACCGTTCAAGGAAGTAGATCAGTTATTGCATTAAAAAATAGGAGATAACTAATTATGCAAAACCATGTTATAGATGTTAACTTTTTTAATGATGCAATTGCCGAATTTGCATTCAACTATGACTGGTATGTTACTTCTGGGGTTCAAGTTAATGCTCTTGGAAAAATTATAACAAAATTTACTAAAAATATAATTAATGGATCTCTTCAAACACAAGGATCAACATTACAACAATCACTTAGTGGTAATACTGAAAATATGGAATATAAATTTTATTGTAGAAGCATATATCGTATTGGTATTGGTGATTTTATATTTTATAAAAATAGGTGGTTACATGTTGATGCTGTTCATGATTATGATGAATGGGGTGTAAGAGAAGCTACTCTTAGAATGATTAATCTTAATAATTATGTAGATTTTAAAGAATATTTAGAATATCTTAATGGGGAGAAAATTATATGATTCCTTATATTACATATACAGATTTAATCATAAAAATAAGAGAAGCAATTATAACACAATCTGAATTAAATGGAAATAGTGTTATTAATGCGGTAAGTGTTCGCGGTCCAGCATTAAGTAAATTAATTTCTGATAATGAATCAACATCACTAAATTTAAATGATGGATTTATAATTTTTGAACTTCTTGAAAATAAAGATTCTGAAAATAATATAATATTACAAAATCCAAATGATTCTTCAGACAATGTTAGTGAATATAAATTATTATTAAAAATTTATGGAAATCATTGCCATGAATTATCACAAAAATTAGTTTCAAGATTTAAAATGGAAAGCGTTATAATGGATTTATATGAAAAAGGTATATGGGCAAAAAATATATCTTTTCCAGAAACGATTAATGAATTTCTTAATAATACTGTATGGCCAAGATGTGATTTAGAAATTACTATTATTGTTAGATATAATATTAAAGCAATTTCTAATATTCCATTTATTGAAAAAACTGGTGAACTTATTATTATAACAGGAGATAAAAATGAAAAAGAAAATAATTAAAGATACTGATCTTAAAATTGAATTTGAAGATAAAGAATATTTAGAAGATATGCTATCTGATAATGATATAGATATTAGTCCTGAAGAATTATGCTTCCAATTAACAGCATATGAATCTGCTGGTGCAGTTAATTTTAAAAATGGAATGATTAATATATTGAGAGATCAAATTGAGTCACCTTCTTATAATGATTATGTTGAATATTGCGAAGAAAATAATTATGATTATCCAGTAAGTATTGATGAGTTTGATGATTGGTTTAGTAATGAAAAACCATTTACTATTGCTCAAAAAGTATATTATGGTGATTTTAATCCAGGTTGGCATAAATATTTTATGTTTGATGGCAAGGGCAATATTCAAGGATATGAAACTTTAGAAGAAGTTTATGAAGATGATGGCGATTTTATGGATTGGTATTATGAAAATAAATTAACTAATTTAATAGCTGATGATGATTTTAAAAAAGATATTTTAAATGGTGTTCATCAATTATTAGATGAAGGATATTAATAAAGGAGATTTATTATGGATTTAAAATTAACTAACTTTGTTGATATTACAATTAAAAATCATAGTGTATCGCATGGTTTTGGAACTTATGATACAGCTGCATTATTATATTTTGTTGAAGGTGCAACAGCAACTCTTACTCCAGCATATTATTTATTAGAAGAAGCAATATCTGCAACAGATGCAAATTTAGGTGATATTGCTACATATATTAATTCATTTTTTAATAATGGTGGTAGTAAATTATATGTAATTAAATCTGATTTTGGTGCTTATGCAAATTCTCAAACATCAGGTGGAACTTATACTCCTACTGAAGCAGCTGTAAATGCAGAATTAGAAAAATTACCAAGTAATTATATTATGGTTGGTGTAACAGCTAAAACTGCAGCAACAAATTGTGATACATTATTTAGAACAATCTTTAGTGCATGGAATACAGCTCATGAAAATGAAAAAATATATCAAAAAATATTTGTTTGTGAAATTCCATATGTAAATGGTACAACATCAGATTTATCTGCATATATTAATGAAGGTGTAAAAGTTGTATCAATTGAAAATTATGTATTAAAATATGGTAAATTAGGTGTTGGTGCAGCTGTTCTTGCATATTATACAAAATTAAATGTATATAAATCAAATGCAGCTCAAGACTATGCTTTTACAACAGAAGTTTTTGACGAAAGTATTGCTGGTTATGTATTTAAAGAAAATAGTATTGTAACAGAAGCAATTTTATTAGATATGAATATTGTATCAAAATTAGCATCACAAATTAAAAATTTAGGTGGTAATGATACAGCTGGTTATGATTTAACAAATCAATTTATGTTATTAGTATTACATCAAGCTTTAACAGATTCTCTTGTTGCATTACTTGCAAGTAAAATTAAATATAATGCAACTGGTTCAGCTTTAGTATTAAATACTATTTCAGCTCAATTAAATTCATTTGTATCAAATGGATATTTAAATCCTGGAAAAGTTTGGACAGATCCAGATTTATATTATGAAGGATATCGTATTGTTGGTACAAATGAAGTATTAAATACTGGATATAAAGTTTGTATGCTACCATTCTCAACATTAACACCAGCTGAAAAAGCTGCTCGTCAATTACCAAAAGTATTTGTATTAATTGCTGATTCATATTCTATCAGAAAGATTGTAATTTCTGGAGAAGTATTTTAATAGGAGGAACTTAGTATGATTAATAGATATTCATTAGCTGATTATCAAGTTGCTATTGATATTCCTAGCATTGGTGATTATGCTGGATCTAAATTTGTTATTGGTGGTCCTGGTAATGATGGTCAAGGATCTTATTTAGGTGAAATTAAAATTACTCGTTCTGTTGAAGCATTTACTACTGAGGGAGATGTTACTGGTTCATGGGTTCATAATAGAAACTTAAACAAAACTGGTACTGTTGAATTAACAATTAGACAAGTTGCAGATGAAATTATTAAATTAATTTTAGCTTCAAATGCTTATGAAAGTGCAATAGAAAATGTTGGAACATATAAATATATTAAAGGAATTCATATTTCAGTTGGTCTTCCTGCTACATATGATGGGGTTGCTACAACATTTATTGAATGTACGGATTGTATGATTAATAAAATTCCAGATCAAGTATTTGGTGAAAATGCTGCAACTCAAACTTGGGTATTTACTGCTGGTAGAATTGATTTTAAACCAATTGATGAAGGCGAACCAAAATTTGAAGAAGCTGGAGCTTAATAGGTGATTATTATGACAGGATTAGAACTATTTCTATTTATCTGTCTATGTGTATTTGCTGTTGCTTTAATCGTTTACATTTTAGTTAATGTAATTAAAAATCATTGGATTAGTGAAATAATGGAAACGATTAAAGAGGGAGTACACAAAGCAGAAGAAATTTATCCAGAAGGTCATGGCGAAGAAAAATTAAAAATAGTTTTAGATATGGTAGAATCTAAATGTAAAAGTTTAAATATCCCATTTAATCTTTTAGTAAAAGTATTAACAAAAATAATTAAAACTGTTGTTGAAAATTATAATATGGTTAAAAAAGGCTAGGAGGTTCTATTATGGAAAATATGACTGAAAGAATTGTTAGTATTGAAAAAGATGTTGACAATATTAAAGAGCGCCTTGATAAAGTTGAAGATAAACAAGAATCATTTAATGAGCTAGTAATTTGTGTAAAAGAATTAGCTATTAATATGAAAAACATGACCGAAGTTCAAAAGAAACAAAATGAACGCTTAGAAAAATTAGAAAGTGAGCCACTAGACAACGCAAAATATTATAAACGTGAAATAGTTAGAACTATTATTACAGTTGTTGTTGGTGGAATAATCGGTGCTTTAATTGCACTTATTATTAAATAAAAGGAGAATAAATTATGGCAACTTATGATATTACTACTAAATTAGTAAATTGCACTGCTGATGCAGAAAATCCAACAACTATTGACGATGATGCAACTGCTGAATTAGAATTTGCGGCTCTTGCAGGATTTCCATTTAATTCATTTGTTGTATCAGCTAAAAATGCAACTGCTACACCAGTTGTAAGTGATGATAAAAAGTCTGTTACAGTTACATTATCTGAAGCAACAGGAAAAGTTACATTAGATGTTGAAGCTAAAATTACTGATAATGATATTAATGATAGCTATTTTGTAAAAGATGGTGTATTATATAGAATGTTTAATGGTCGTACTATTTGTAAGTGGGATTCTCGCTGGTGTAGAGAAAATTTATAATTAGGTGATAGTTATGGCTATTTATACAATTAAAAAAATTAAAGATGCAGAAAAACAAAAATGCTGCATCTGTGGTAAAGAATTTGAAGGTTATGGAAATAATCCTTGGCCAGTAAAAGAAGATGGTGAATGTTGTGATGACTGTAATTATGAAAAAGTTATTCCAGCAAGAATCAATCAATTAAGTAAAAAAGAAGTAAAAGATGCTGAACCAAGACAAGAATTAGAAGCTCTAATTAAAAGTGAGGAAGAAGCAATTACTTTATATCAAAATGCAATTAAAAATTCAATTAATGATGATGAAAAAGCATTATATGAACATATTCTTGAAGAAGAACAAGAACATTTAAAAATGCTTAAAGATTATCTAGACACTGGAAATATAGTTATTCTTTAAGAGGTGATTTATTATGGCACTTATAGGAGTTACAATTAATAAAGAAAATCCAGAATATACAAAAGCTGATTTTACATTTTGGATGCCTCAGTTTGCAAATTTTATGTCAACTGAAGAAGGACAAAGATACTTCGATAAATTATATCCTATGGCTAATAATAAAATCTTTTATTCAATTTTTGGAACAGACTGGGAACTTGCAATGAGTTATTGTATTGCTCATTATGCAACATTAATATCGCAACAACAACAAACTCCTTCTGGTGACTCACTTGCATCAATTGCTGGTGGTGGTGCAACAAAAGGAGTTATTGCAAGTGCAACAATTGGAGGATTTAGTAAATCTTATGATTTAACAAAAACAATGCTAGATTCTGCTGATGCTCTATTTTGGAATCAAACTTCATATGGAACATCACTTATGGCATTACTTAAAACTAAAGCTATACCATCAATTTTTGTTGTTACATCTGGACCAGTTGTTCATCCACAAAATCATTGTCCAAATAAACAAGGGAGATATTAAATATGAAAATAATTAAAAATAAAGATATTATTAAAGATGATGAAATAGAAGAAGTTAAAGTTGAAGAAGTTCAAGAGGAAGAAAATCCTGCTGATAAAATTGAACTTACTGAAGAGGATTATGAAGAAGCATATCCTGAAGCAAAGACTCTTCTTTATGGATATAATTATGATAATTTAAACCATGACTGGACAAAATCAGATGTTGAAGTTAACTTAGATAAATTTTTTGGTAATGATTTTGGAATTATTTCTGAAGATCAAAAAGCAAAAAATATGGAAGCTAAGAAAAATCAAAAAGGTGATATGTTAGGTATCTATTCAAAAGGTAATCGTGAAAATGATATGGTTATTTATTATGATGATACTGATAAAAATATATATGTATTATTAAGATCTGATTTTGAATCACCAAAAGAAGCATGGTTAAGTGGTCTTGAAGATTATAGAGAAGAATATTATAGAGAAGATAAAGGTGGATACAGATTTAAAGGTAAATATGATCCAAAGGATGAAGAAGAATATAAAGAATATACAATAAAAGTAAAATCAATAAATAACGAATTAGAGATTGTTTTAGATGAAATTTCAAAGTTAATTTATAAACATCGTAATGTTGAACCTTTAACTGAAGCTGAACGTAAAGAATATGATAAGTTAGTAGATAAACGTGCTAGACTTAGAAGTGCTCTTTCAGCGATAAAATCTGATCCAAATCAAAGATATACTGAATATGGCCATGAATTAAATGAAGCTCAAAAAGAAAGTCTTCGCGCAAGTTCAAAAACAGCTGAAGAATTGTATAAGAGTGTACCAAAGATTGTAAAAGAAAAAGGTATTAATTCAATGGTTGAAACTATTGCAAAACAAGTTGAAAGTGGAAAATTACCAAAAGATACTATTGAAGTATTAACTAAACTTGCTGAAGAAAATGGTGGAACATATAGACAAGCTGTTGAAAAAGTAAAAGAGCAAGTTGAAACAAATAATATGAATACTGAAAAAGCAATTAATACAGTAATTAAAAAATTAAATCAAAAATTACCATATTACTTTAATGATGCAATTGTTGATCCAAGACAATTAAGAGAAGAAGCTGAAGAAAGGAAACGCCTTTTAAGCATAGGATACAATCAAAAATCTATTGCTAATATTTTAAGTAAATGGCTACCGCAAATGACTAATGATATAGATGAGGGTAGAGTTTCTAGTGAAGAGCTTGCTAAACAAGCAATTAATGTAATTAGAAATGAACTTAATACTCCATATGTAAATGAAAAATTTATTCCATCAATTAAGAAAATTATGGAAAAAGAATATAAATATGATTATTATAAAGTTTCTGATTTATTACAATATTTTTATAATATTATTTTAAAGACAGAAGGCCTTGGTGTTATTAAATCAAGAAATAGTAAGTTTGATTCAGTTAAGAAAATTCTTAAAGACTCTATCGCTAAAATTAAAGCTAAAGATGAAAAACCAGCTTGGCTTGAAGAAGATTTAATTGATGATATTGTTTATTCTAAAGATTGGCCTACAACTATTGAAGAAGTTGCAGAAGCTTTAATGAAATATGGAATTAAAGATCGCCATGAAGCTATTGGATATGTTAAAGAATATTTAAATGATAATCCAGCTGAATTAAAACATTTTAAAACTACTAAAGATTCTAAAGTTAAAGATTCTAAAGTTAAAGATTCTGAAGAATTTTTAGAAAAGACTAGCCAAGGATTTGATGTTCATGGTATTTATAAAGATGAAAATAATAGATTATATGTTATAGCTTATAGACCTTTAAGAAAAGATTGGTTAGTTGGTGCTGGATATAATCCATCAACTGGTTTATGGGGTCAAGGTTATTATGACTTTACATCAAAAACTGGTGCTATAAGATATTTATTTAATCATTATCCAGATAATGAATTTGATATTTACTGGGAAAAATAGAGGTTAAATTATGAGTACAGAAACTACTATTGAAAAAGAAAATGAATTATTTTATGCTTATAATGTCGCGGGTATTTGGGGTTCGAATACCTGCGGCGAACAAGTTTTGTGCTCAGAAACTACAATCGTTACTGATTTAAATGAGTAGGAGGAAATAAAAATTATGCCTTATTCAAAAACAACATGGGTAAATAATGTTACTCCATTAAATGCTACAAATATGAATCATATTGAAGATGGAATTGGAGAAGCTATGCAAGAAGCTGCTGATAATACCACTAATATTGGAGATTTATCGGAATTAGAAACAGAAGATAAATCAAATATTGTTAATGCAATAAATGAACAGCGAGCAATTCCATATACAGATTCAGAAATAGATGATTTATTAGGAATCGAAGCATAGAGGTGAATTATGTTTGTAAAAGAATTTAAAAAAATAATTGATGGTGCAACAAGTGCAACAGTTGCAGACATTTTAAATAATACTAATTGTGATACACTATCACTTAATGTAAGTGGTACTGCTACAAGTTTGACTATTACTATTGAAGCTAATAATATATTTAATTCAACTGAATATCAATCAATTGCTGCTATTAAATTATCTGACTTTTCAATAAATGAAACAATTACTTCAACTGGATTATTTGAAATTCCAATTGAAGCTACTGCAAATATAAAAGTTAGTTTAACTAGTGTATCAGGTGGAGATGTAACAGTTGAAGCTAGACTTGTTAATACAGGAGTTTAATTATGCCAAGAGATATTATTGCATGGGCACTAGCTCAAGAAGCAAATGAAAAAACAAAAGACGCAGTAAAAGTTGGCACATCTGAAGCAGGTACAGTTCCAGTTTCAGATGGAAATAACGGTTATACTTGGGAAAAACCATCAGATGCGATTAAAGGTTCAGACATTGATACTGGAAATGCTATTAAAATTTTAGGTATCAATGAAGATGGAGATGTAATTAAAGCAGATGTACCAACTGGAACAGTTACAGTTGATACAGAAATGAGTAAAGAATCAACTAATCCTGTTCAAAATAAAGTTATTACTGAAGAATTAGATAAGATTATAGATGGTAGAACGCCTGTTGCTAAATCACAAATGGCAAGCCAACTAGAAAACGTAAGTGAGAATAGTGGTAGTACCCAAGAAACACCATTTATCTTTCAGGGTACAGGAACTGAAAACAACACAACTGCAACGCCTACTGCACCAAAAGGCAAAAACCTAGAAAAACAGGGTAATAGTGTTGTGGTAAATCAAAAGTTTAACAAAAGCAAGATTTTATCAAGTGGTAGTGGCACAGGTTATTCTTGGGTTAAGAATGCAGACAACAGTATTACAATTACTGTTACTGATACTATTCAACAAGATACAAGCATAGTATTAACATCAAATGTTGATAATGCTTATGCAAAAGTTCCAGTTGGTCATAGATTTTTCTATACAACGCATAATCCAAATCCAAACATTTGCTTTGGAGATAGTTTTTCAGGTATAAATTATACACGTGGCACCGGAACTTATGTTAAGGGAAACGGTACAGAAAATATTTTAGTTTCTGTAATATTAAAAACAGGTCTTACTGCTGGCACTTATAAAGTTGACACTGATATTATCGACCTTACTCAATGGTTTAACGGTAATATTCCACAAGATTTATTAGACCACCCTGAAAGTTGGATAAATTACTTTAATGGTGATTTAAGTTTTAACGCAGGTACACTAGAGAATAGTAATGGTAGATACCTAGAAACTATTGAATTTAATCAATGGGATGAAGAATGGGAAGAATCAATAAATAGAGTTGCTAGTAAAAATATGATTCGTGTAATTCCAAATGCACAATATTATTTTTATAGTGGAACAAACTCAAATATAAATATTATTTGGTTTTACGATAATGATGGCAATGAAGTATCTTCTTTATCTAATGTGAATAGAAATACATATATTACTATTCCATCTAATTCTTGTTATATGAAGTTTAGAATGGGCAGTGCATATGGTACAACATACAACCACGATATTTGTATCAACTTACATTGGGACGGTGAACGTGATGGTGAATATAAACCATTTGTAAAACACATCTATGATACTGGTACAGAAGATTTAGGTAAGTGGGATAAGAAAATACCTAGTGGTGAAATTACACATGGTGGTAAAACCGATGATTTAGCCGAATTAACTTGGATTTACTACTCTGGTGCCACTTGTTGGTATGCTCCTTTAAGTGTTAAGGACAAAGGCTCATCAATAAGTAATACTTATACTACAACAACAAAAGTATATAATGAATTAAATATTGGTGAATTAACTACCTATTGGTCTGCGTTTGGTAGTGTTGCAAGAATATTTGTAAATAATGGTAGTGATAGTATTTCACCAAGCGGTAATTTACGTTACGAACTTGCTACACCAACAACAGAGCAAGGCACACCATTTGATGAGGTAATTGATGTAGATGACTATGGTACAATGGCTTGGCGTGATACTAATAATGATTTAGTATCAGTACCACAAGGTTGTAAGATATTCTATCCTGCTGATTACTCATTAGTTATTGATGACTTAAATAACTATGTAAATGGTGATGTAACTAATCTTGCACTAAAGAGTGATGTAACTACTGAAGAAACGGCAAGAACTAATCAAGACACAATTTTACAAAACGCTATTGGTGGAACGTTAAGACAATGCTTGAGTGTTAAGGAAAGTTTAGATTTTGATAATACTATTGTAGTGGATTTAGGTAATTTAACTTGGACTTATGTTGGAACGTATGGGACAGCAACTCACGTTTTCATAGCATATTCTACAAATGTAAAAGGCGTAGCAACAGGCAGTGTTGCAAAAGCAATATGTACAAAATATAAAATGAAATCAACTGATGGTTTATATTATTCTAATAGTAATGCTATCGCAATTCTTGAAGCAACGCCAAACGCAATTAGAATCAATGACGTATCTTATACTGATGCAACCGAATTTAAAGTAAGTCTTAAAGGCGTATTACTAGCGTGCGAGAAAGCGTGATAATTTATGACGATTACTGAAATTATTAAAATAAAAGGCCCTTATGGAGTTAAAGATTTAAGAACGGGTAAAGTTTATTCTGAAGCTATTATATATAAAGAAAATGAAAAATATTATAGAAAGCTTACTAAAAAGGAGGCTAAATAATTATGGCTGAAAAATTTATTGATGGAAATAATTTAAAAAGAGCTTTAGATTATGTAGCTGATGGTACATATGGTAATTTAGCCAAACAAGATGGATCTTACGATCAGCTTAGGGCTGGTGAAGCAGATTTAGCTGATAATCTAACACCATATAATGCAGAAAGTGGTGCTGATCAAAATGAGCCATTCCTATTCCAAGCAACAGGCACAGCAAATGGTACACAAAGTGATTTTGCTACAGGTAGTATAGCATTATTAAATGAGAAGAGAGGTAATACGATTGTAGTAAATCAGTTAGTTAATATATTAACGAGTGATTATTGGCAAACAAGACTTGGTACTGCAACTTTTAATGATGGTGTTGCAACTTGTACTTGTACAGAAAGTGATAGTGGTTTTGGTTTAATACAAAATAGTTATTATCCATCAATATCAGGGCATAAATATTTAGGCGTTGCAACAATCAAACCACATCAATCAAATTCATTTATGTTTTCTCAAAGTGGCAATACTTCAGCGTCATTTTCTACTACTACATTGTCTGCTAATGTTTGGACTACTGTATTTGGTGTATTTACATCTACAGAGTCAACTAATGAAGCAACAGTTTATATCATTACTAATGAACAATCACAAGTTGATGATGTTATTGAATATAAAGATGTATATCTAATTGATTTGACTAAATGGTTCGGTGGTAATGAAAATATACCAAGTTACTTATTATCTCATCCAGAAAATTGGTATAGATACTATCAAGGAAGTCTTGCACATAATGAAGGTACACTTGTAAATGCTAATAGTAGATATATTAAGGCAATCGGTAGAGAACAATTTGATAAGTCACAAGGAATTGATAATTATTTATTAGGCATAACTGGTGAAACTTATAGTGCATCTGGATTTGGTTGTTCTGATTATATTGAAGTAATACCAAATAATACTTATCACGCATATAAAATTATTGGTGGTGGACAAAGCGAAGTTAATATTTGCTTCTTCGATAAAGATAAGAAATTTATAACTTATGGAGCATATACTGCAAATTTAGAATACACAGGAACATTTTATGTGCCAAGCGATTGTATTTATATAAGAATAAATTATGCTTTATCAAATAAGGATGATGTTACGATTTCTATTTATTATGAAAATGAGTCAGGCTATGACCAATATTATCCATATGAGGTATTAACAAATACTGATACTGGAACTGAGACATTACTCTCTGCTGGTAATGTAAAAGATTACAAGGCACCTGATGGTGTAGTACATAGGTTGGTTGGTGTTTTATCAGAACCAAACTGGAGTTATAGCAGTGCTAATTCAAGGTGGTATTGTAATGATGTAATAAGTACAATTGAGAAACCTGCTAACGATAATGTTAAAACACAACTTACTTGCTTATATGAAAGTGTATCTCCATCTAATTTTAATAGTAATGGACAAATTACGGTTGCAACAAGTGGTCAAATTAGATGTAAGAACGGCAGTGATACGACTCCTCCAAGTGGCTCAATCTACTACAAACTTGCCACTCCAACAACCGAACAAGGTACTCCATTCTCACGTAATTTAAATATTGATGACTTTGGTAGTCAAGATTACAGTGGCACATCAGGAGTTCCACAAGGCAATTTAATATTCTATCCTGTTGATTATAAAGCATTTGTAGATACTTTATATAACTACACTGAAGGTACTCCAAGTGAATTAGTTAAGCAAGATGATTTAAGTGCTGAAGAAACTGCTCGTGAAACTCAAGATGCAGTTATATTAAATACTTGTGGTAATGTATTAAGACAAGTATTATCTGTGGCTAAATCTGTGAATTTCCTAGATACTGATTATATTGATTTAACTAATAGAAATACTACTTATATAACGGATGCAGGATTTGAATATGTATTATTTATTATATATGTGCCAAGTATTCTAACTGATGATTATACAACATTTAAATATATATCTACTAAATATATACCAACAACACAATCTAATGCTTGGTTGATGGATGATAAACAATTCTTAATTGCAACAGATGAAGCAGTTATATTTGTAAGAGATGATAGTTTTAATGGTGATGTTGATAGTTTCAAAGCAGGATTAAAAGGTGTATTAGTAGCATATAAGAAAGCAGAATAATTTAATATAAATAAAAAAAAAAGAGAGGCTTTAGCTTACGCTTAAAGCTTCTCTTTTATTTTTTTTTATTGTTCAATATTTCTAATATTAAATGAATAATAAATATATTCAATTTGATCTATACATACTAGCATTATAAATTCTTCTCTCTCATCATCTGATATAACTTTAAAATATTGCTTATTTTTATAATCAATATATTTTTCAAATTTACAATTTCTATAATTTATTAAATCACTATTATGTAATTTAACATTTACAACTCTTTCAACAATTATATTAATATCATCCATTTTATTTTTCCTTTCTATTTAATGGATTATGTATGCATGAATCACATGGCTTTTCGTCTTCAGTGCAGCATACTCTACATTGATCAAGATCTATTTTATCTTGATCAATTTTTATTTCTTTAAATACTTTTTCAATTTTATCAAATTGTAATGCTATAAAAGATATTAATTGTTCATCATAAAAATAATTTTCTAAACCACTTTCAAAAAAGAAGGCGTGCATTATTTCATGTCTTAAAACAATTCTTTTTCTATCTTCATTAGTTATTTGAGTATCAATATGAATCTTTTTATCAATTACACTACAATAACCATCACGATTATCTCTACCAAAATCTTCGAAAATAATTTCATATTCTGTTCCTAAAACATTAACAACCATTTTATTTAAGTCCTTTCTTTATATGGATATACTGTTATACATTTTGTACTATTTTTTGCGAATACAAAAATATATCCAGCATAATATTTTATTCTTCTATTTGTTTTATCTTGTTTTCTTTTTAAAAAATCTCTTAGTTCGCAAGCTTCTAGATTTTGATAACTTTTACCATATCTTGAAGCATTTTTCATCATTCTTTTTGCTGTAAATTTATCCCATTCACATCTTTGAACTGCTCTTAAATATGAATGACAAGAATTTTTTGATTTAGTTTTACTCATTATTATTTCCTGCTAAATAATATAGAGAGGCTCTTGGCAAGGCCAGAGCTCCTCTATAAATGAGCCTAGACAATCTAACCAACCTAACAGGTCTTAACTCATATGTCTTATGAGGTCATAGCTATTCATAAGAAATTTTGTTTAAGTTTTTAATAATGAAACGGACTTAAAGCTACAACCTGGTCCTATCATTATTTGGATTATATTATACCACCATAATATTTCATTGCGCTTCTTATACATGCAACAAATCCGTCTTTTTCTGTTTTAAATTTCATTTGCTCATCTTTTGTCTTATCATATTTAAAATTATCAATATCCGCCTTTACTAATTTACATTGTTTATCAATTAATACTGTTTTATTAGCAAAGGCCATATTTAATTGCGCAACTGATTTTTCAAAGTCTTCATCAACATATTTTTCAATTACAACATCTTTTGTATACATTCCAGATAAAGCTTCTGAATATGAGGCATCAATAAAGACATTTTTATCAGGAGCGAACTCTTTTAATTTAGTAAGACCATCAGAAAGAGATGATTTAAATATTAATTCTCTTAAAACAATTAATTTAGTTATTGCTCCATATTCTATTGCAATATCTAGCACTTTCCAAATGTCTCCTTCTTTATTAAAGAAGATAGTAGAATATGAATAATCTTTTGTGGCTTCAATAATATTTTCTTGATTAAATGATCTTCCATAGACCATATATTTACGATCCATGAAGACAAATAAACATAATTGGCTGAAGGCATCAACTATATCATCATGTTGAACAAATGGGAAGTTAAGTAATCGCTTTTTAAGATTATTGATGGAATCACTCAAATAATATGATGTTGTTAATTTATTAAATCCATTTCTAATAAATATAACATTTTGCATATAAAGTGAAGCTGATTCTAATCTTTGCATTTTACTTTGAGTTCCTGGTTGAAAGGCCTGTAGGCCAGCAACGGCATCCTGCAGTTGATTTATAACTGCGGTTCCGTTAGCTTTATCTTCTATAATTTGTATGCAACCTTTATAGACATTATCAAGTGATTTAACATATTCAACTTGACTAACAAAGGCCATTCTTTTTTCTAAGCAATCTTTTATATATAAATTCATTCCAACACGATATGCTAATACAGAACCCAAAAAGTCAGATGTATCTTTATCTTTAACAGGGAAGTCATGCGAGGCATAAATCATATCAGCTTGATCAATTTCAGGACAATCACAAGCATCCTTTTCTATAATCATATCTTCTTTTATAACTGTTCTATCTCCAGCAATTGGCTTTTGCAAATATTGAGCATTCCAAACATCCGTTGTTACATTTTGTCTAATTGAAGAATAATCTCCAAATCGTTCTGGGCATAAATAATCATCTTTTTGAAATTCATAGACATCACCAGAAATTGGACAAACAAGATAAGTATGTTTTTCAAATTGAGCTGGTAAAACAACAAAAGTATAAGCTTCAGCAAGTTTAGGATTGCTTAAAATACGGCCAGTAATATCATTTGGTGCAATTCTTTGCATAATATTGAACCAAATATATTTACTAACATCATCAATACGTGAAGGTAAAGTCTCGGTATAAGTTATCCAACTTGAATTCATTTCAGCCGCATCACGTTTAGCTTGCATAACATTAACTAAGTCATCAACTATCATAACTGAACAACCAAATCCAGTAATAGCATTTTTAGGAATACTATACATTTCACCATTTCGATTATCGCGAAGGGAATAAGTTGTATTTGTTAAAAGAGATATTTCTGGAAAAAAGAATTTAAATTTTTCAGAATTTAATAATTTTTGTCTTTGAATATTCATTGATCCAGCAAGTTGTTGAGTATGTGATACTGAAGCAACTTTTATTGGTGTATTAATAAATAGCCATGTTGGGCATAAGACATTAAATATTTTTGATTTTGAATGACGAGGTGGAAGAGATATATTTATTTGATTTTTGTCTTCTCTAACATCAATAACATCCGTTTCTTCATCAATTTTTATTTCCGAAATTTCTTTTTCAGGCCCTTTATATTCTATCCATGGGCGAGCCATATATTGAAATGTTTCACATAAAAATTTAACTAAAACGCTATCAACAAATTTAACTGGATCTACTTCACTCCAAAATTCTTTTACAAATTCGTAAGCGTCTTTTTTGTATAATTCTCTATATAAAAGTCGCTCTATTTCTGTTAATTTTTTCCACCAATTTCTATCTTTCATATAAGTAAATTAAAAAACTATAATTAGGGTGTTATCAAATCTATGTTGTATAATTAGCAGGAATAATATATTCATATAGAAAGGAAGATTTGAATAGAAAAAAGTCCTTGATTTGATAACACTCTAATTATAGCTTTATTTAGTCCTTTTCTATTTTTTTCTTCTTCCTATAAATATATTATACCACTAATCAACAAAAAAGTAAATAAAAAGCTGAGAATTTACTCAGCTTTTTCCTCAATTGGTTGTTCCTCGGCTGGCTCTTGAGCAGGAACAGGTTCATCCATAATACCAAGAGATTCAAAAGTTAGTGTTACAACTTGATCAACAATAACAGATTTTTCATCTTTCTTTTCATACCAATCTGTTAATGTTGCAATATAAGTTAAACGTAAATTAATCTTTTTAACAATTTCATCAGATTGTTTACAATAATTTTTAATAGCTTCTAAAAAATCTTTTGGTAAATCTTTACTTTTATTTGATTTTGTAACAATATCAATTAATAATTTATATTGTTTTACTAATTTTTTGTGATCTTCTAAATCACGTTTTAATTGAGTTTGTAACTCATACAATTTGGCCATTTTTGATTCTAAATTAATTTTTGCCATTTTTAATTCTCCTTATGATATAAAATTTTCTATTTTTTCATATATACGATCAACATAATATTGCCAATCGATTTTATCTTTTAATTCTTCATACTTTCCAATAATACTATCATTATAAATAAATACATTATCTGGTAAATTAGATACTTTAGCTTGAGATATTTTACCAGATTTTTTATTTATACCGTGCTTATAAACCATACCAGCTTCAGTATTAGAATTATAAGCAAAAACACGACTCGGGCTTTGTATTTCATATGAACTAGTTTCTCGCGATGGATAATAAACAGTATCATATGTTAAATAATTATATCCACCTTTTTTACAAGCATATTGAAATAATCTTAAATCTTCTTTATATTTATCAACAGTTTCTTCAGGTGATATATCATACATTAAATAATCAACAACACCTTTAGCAATTATTGAAGGCTCTTTACAATTAAATATTGTTCCTGCTGAATATTCTTTATCATCAAAATTATAATTTTTTAATGCTTCACCCTTAACTTCAAGATTTCCTTTTTCATCTCTATAAACATAGTTATTGACATCTCTTTGTACAAGGTCATAAATATATTTTGGTTTAATTACAAACTTTGTTCGATCTAGCCAACTTTTTAAAATATTTAATATTTCTTTTTCAGCTTCATCAGAATTAGGTTTAATCATTGCACCATCAGAGTTTGTTTGAACTATTGTACATAAATGGTGAATTTTTTCAAGAAAGTCAATCATAAATAATTCGCCTGTTATTGGAATTAATTTACCAATATATGGGTCATAAAATGCAGATCCCTCAAAAGATTGTGCACCAAAAACAGATAACAAAATTGTTTTAAATTGTTTACGCTTAGGTGAATCTGGATTAATTTTTTTAAGTTCTATTTGTTGATCATACATCATTTTATAACGACGTTTGCCTTCTTCTGAGATAGTTCTTGAAAACAAATCAAAATTAATTTCTATTAAATTATAATATCCGCTAACTCATTTGCGGCCGAAGCCGCACATCCAAGTACATTAAGCGGTCATAATAACACTTCTTAATGGCTTGGTGTAAGCCTCCTGCGCCAAGAGTTAACTCAGCATTTCCAATTTTTATTGTTTCAAAATAGTTACCAATTCTAAATTTTTCTTCTAAATAATAATTTAAAGCCTGTTTATTTTCAACTTGTAAATTATCATATAAAATTGGTTTGACTGGTTTAAATTCTAATGATGGATCTTTTTTTGCTTGAAGCACTTCTGCTGCTATTTGAGCACCAGTCATGTTTAAACATTTCATTAAATTAAGATTCCAATCATTAATAATTCCAAGTCTTAATTCAAAACGATCATATATTTTTTTAAAATTATAAAAGGTCTTTTTTAAATCAGCTTGGTTATATTTTTCAGTTAATTTTTTTTCTTCTTCCGTTAAATCCCTATCAAGATTAAAATCAACTTCTGTTGTTTCAACAGAATCGCCTGATATAAGTTCAGTTAATTTTAATGATATCTGGCTAGCAAATCCAGTATTCATAACATCATATGTATAAAATTTTAAATTACACCACAATGATTCATGATTTTCGATAATTTTTTTAGATATTTCAAATGGATCTTTATTTTTAATAATTGCTTCTAAAATTAAATCATCATAATATTTACTATTCCATCCAACAAAAATAGAATCATCTTTATAATCTAAATAAAATTGTTTGATCGTATTTAAATCCCATGTTTGAAATAATTTTTCTTCTCCCGTTTCTTTTACTATAATTGTTCCTAGCAAACACGCTCGTTTAAACACTTCGAAATCATAGATAATTAAATTCAATAATTATTCAACTCCCTTTTATGTTTTATATTAAAATATTTTTTTCTTAATAATAATTCATTTTTAGATAATTCTTTAAATGAAAAAATATAATTTTTTACAAAACGAGTTCTACCATTACAACACCCTGATATACTACTTCTACATATATTAGAATTTTTAATCGCTTCTTCATAGGAATAAAATTTATTTATTAATTTTTCACTAATAATATCATACATATAAATACAATCAAATTTCTTTTTATAACTTTCATATCGTTTTTTGATTTCATTTTTAGTTAATTTTATATTTGCAAATACATATCCATATGCTGTTCTATGTGAATTATGTTGGTCTTTAACTTTTATACAACAATCAGCAATTCCTCCGCTTGGTAAATTTAAATATTTTGCAATTTGTTTATAACCTTTCATAGCGCAAACTAATTCACCAAATTTATTATAACAATAAATAATTTTACTCGATTTAAGTTTTGTTGCAGATACTTTATTTTTAGATTCTTCTGTATGATTTCTACCTGTACTACCATCACCACCAAGAGTGCTATTATAACCATTTTTAAAAGAATCATATTTTATTATCATTTCTTTTTCTTTTTCTAATGCTTCTTTTTCAGTAAGATTATAAAATAGTATATCATGTGTAAAATTATTCCATCCATATTTTAAAATTGCAGGAGCAAATTTTTTATGGTCAAATAATCTATCCCCACTTTTTACTAAATAATTTGAACCATTTTTACCCCAACGATATTTTGGATTTCTTGAACACCAACCAATATATGATTTTCCAGTAATTATACAAGTATGTTTATAAACGTAGCAACCATTTTTTTCCATAATATTTATATAACCTTTCTATAAATTAAAAATAAAGCTTTAATGATAGCATATTATATGGTTTTATCCGCCAAGACACATTCACATAATATGCTATAATTAAAGCTTTATTTATTAATTGTGTCTTGGCTATATAAATATTATATCATGTTTTATCAAATTTGTAAATGGCTTTATATAAATAGTTTAGGAGCTCTAGCGAAGCTAAGAGCCTCTAAGCTATCTGATTGGAACTTCCGTTCCATTTATCTCCACGATCTGTTTCACTTAATTCTTCAACAATTTCTAAATCTTCAGTTAAGTATGGAAAACAATATAATGATGCAATTCTATCACCCTTATAAAAACAAAAATCTTTATCTGTATTATTCGTTATTAAAAGATGAAGTTCACCTCTATAATTGTTATCCACTAATGGATTTTGAAGAGTTAAACCAGTTTTACAAATTGAGCTTCTTAATGCAAATAATCCAGCCCAACCTTCAGGAATCTCAACACAAACGCCAGTATCAACAGTTGTTGTTTCACCCTTATGAAAACAAACAAAATCATTTAGATAAAAGTCCCAACCACAATCATTTTTTCTTTTACGTTCAGGACATTTAGTATCACCTAATAATTTAATTTTCATATTGCTACCTCAATTTTTTCTTCTAATTTTGTATAATTATAATCGATAAGTTTAAAATCTTCAGGCTTAAAATCATAAAAATTTTTAATTTCTGGATTTATCCAAAATGTTGGTGCTACATAGGCTTTATTATTACATATTTTTTTAACAATATCTAAATGCCTATCATAAACATGAAAATTATTTTTAATAACTACTAATTCGCCAACTTTTAAATTAGATACTTGCGCAAACATATGCTGTAAAATTGCCATTCCAATTTCATCAGATTCACCAGCTCCTGCTGCACTTAGCATATCACAGCTACGCATAATAACAGTCATATTTAATTTATCTCCAGCAACATCAAAAAAATATGAACACAAGCATGGCGGCAAACCAGATTCTTTTATATATTCTGGTCTAAATAATTGAATTATCATTCGCCTATCCATTGGTCTATTTTTTAAGCACCAAAGAACATTATCAACTTGGTCCATTAATCCTTCTGGATATTCATATTTTTCGCCTGCTACATAACCATATGTTTTTCCAATTGATCCATTTTCATCTGCCCATGAATCCCAATTATGACTATCAAGATCATTTATATTATTTGATTTTTTTTGAAAAATCCATAATATTTCTTTTACTGCATAATTAAATGGAGCTTTTCTTAATGTAAGGATCGGAAATTCTTTTGATAAATCATATCTATTAATTCTACAAAAAGTTTTAATTGTATGAGCAGGAGTTCCATCAGACCAATGTGGCCTAACATTAAAATCTTTATCGTTAAATCCTTTTGTTAAAAGATCAAAAGTTTCTTCAATAAAATATTTATCTGCTTGACTCATCAATCTTTTTCCTTTCATAAAGAAGACCTTTTAATAATAAACAATAATTTAAAATATCGACTATTTTTTCATTAAATTTATCATAACTAAACTTATCAATTTCTGGCACCATATCATATAAGCTCATAATATGTTTAGTTAAATATCCCATTAAAGCTTCTTCTGGCGTGCTTTTTAAAAGCTGGCTAGCAACTTTAAAACTATGTAATCTATCTTCGCCAAAATCATATTCTTTAGATTTATTACATAAAACAGATTTACACATTTCAAATTGTTCATCAACTAATTTTTCAAAATCTTTATTATTCATATTATCTCCTTATTTGATCATAAATGAAATTAAGATAACGGTTATCATTATAATTCCATTTATACACATGTTGATGATCTTTACTTTTAAAGTAAGGACTTGATTCAAATATTTGTTTAATCATTTTTTTATCTTGTGTAATATTTGTATAAATATAATTTATTATATAATAATCTCTTTCACTTTCATCTTTTCCAGCACCAGGTGCCTTTCCAAACCATCTATCTTGAAATACATGATTTGTTAAATAATGATACTTAACATTTTCAAATATTTCTTCAAAAGATCTAGTTTCAATTTTAGGGCTTAAAATTTCGCTTCTGTCATCTTTTATAGGCTTAAGCATATAAGTATTGAGAAAATTATATAGTATGGAATCTGGACATTCATGAATATTATTATTAATTATACTCCTTCCAGTAAGCGTTACATATCTATAACTTTTACTTGGCTCATAATATTCAATTTGATTTTTACTATTTTTAATATAAAATAATCTACTATAACATTCAATTAATGGATGTTTAAATAATAATCTAAGTCCTGTCCCACTAAAACTAAATTCAATATATGCAATATTTTTAAATTTCTCTATAACATCAAGAGCTCGCCTATCGGCCGATTTTTGATCAAATGGAACAGAAAAACAATGATCTACATCTATTGCACAAATATTACTTCCTTGAATAGAAATACCAATACCAGCAAAATCATCTAAAATTTTACAATCTTCTAATTCTTTAAGAGATACAAAATCATTAATATTATTAGGTTGTAAAATTTTACCATTGATTTTAAATGGTAATTTATCAGTGCTGACCAAACAATATTTTAAGCCAGCACTAATAAGATTAGTAGTATTTATTAATTTTAATGTATCTCTTGCAGACATAATTATAGAGGCAATTCTAATCCTTTAGCACGCTTCCAAGAGATTAAACTATACCAAGTTTGAGCTTCACCAGTAGACTTTTTAACAGTATTAGATACTTGAACATAGAGTCTAGCACCTTCTAATGCTTCAATAGCATCACCTAAAACCTCGCCATCTAAGAATACTTCTTTATCTAGTAGAGGAACACCTTCATTACCAGGTTCTTCAAATTTAAGCATATCTGAAACAAACTTTTTAACATCTTCTTCAGTTCCTAAAACATAATATTTAAATAATACTCTATTTGCAGTGTGTTCAATATTAACTTTTTTAGTAAATCCATTTTCAATAACAGTACCAATACCATCTTCAACAGCTTTAAATCTAAATGCTGCCATTGGTTTGTTGCTTGATTTACTTGTTGTAAGTTCAGCTTTTGCTACTTCGCATAAATAATAACCATCAGGAAGACTATTATTTTGATTTTCATTAGATTCTGCATTAACATCATCTAACTTAACACTATTTAATAAACTATTTAATTGATCAAAATTAATTGTATTTTCGTTCATAATTATTTCCTTTCTTTAAATTAATTTCCTAATTGTTTAGCTTTCATTTTAGCTTTAAGAGCCGCAATTTTTTCAGCATTAGTCATTGGTCTATCGACTGGCTTTTCTGGTTCAGCTGGTTTTTCTGCTTCGCCTGCTTTATCAGCAACTGGTGTTACAATTTGTTCATCAGTAATTGTTGAAGGATCAACTGCATTTGCTAACTTTTCAAGTTCGCCTGGTTCAGCTGTTTCAGTATAACTTGCTACGTTTTCTTCAGGTTTAGTTTCTGTTGATACTTTTGCTGTTTTAGTTTCTACTTCATCAACTAAATCTTCAACTGGATTTTGTTTATTAACTTTTGGAAGTTTAACTTCTACTTTTGGCTCAGCAGAATCTTTAATCGGATTAGTATTACCTTCTGGTCTATATTTAGGATCTGTTGCAATAGCATAGAAAGTGTTCCAATCAAGTGGAATATATCTTGGAATCTTTGTTGAATCTAATCCTCTTGTAATACCATATTCAGTTGTTCCATCTGGACTTAAACTTAAATAACGATTGACAATTAATTTACCATCAGAAGATTCTTCTGTTACAGCAAATGCACGTAAGAAATATCTAACGCGGCCTTCAATTTGATTTAATAACTTTTCTGGAATCTTATCCGTTGGAACATACTTAGTATATTCAACACCACGACGGTCTTTGACTGTTTTAGCAAGTCCATGCATGATTAAAATAACATTTTTATCTAAGTTAAGTAATTTACAAATTTCAATAAAGAATTCACTTCTTGTAATATCATAACCTTTACCAAATCCTAAATCACCAACATGTTGAAGATTATTCTTTTCAACCCATTCTTTTTCACACCACTTGAATAAGTCTTCAAGTAAATCAATAACAATAGTATCATACTTATTATATTTAGGAGTATTAACCATTTCATTGATTAAATTTTTAGCTTCAGCCCAAGAGTAGACTTGTTTATGATCTTCTTCTTTAGCTCCCCAATCTTCTAACCATTCATAGTTGCCATCTGTACAAATAAAGAATGGCTTAGAAGCACCAAATGCAAATACTGATTTACCAGTTCCTGGTTCAGCAAATAAACCTAATTTAATCTTTTTTGACATAATTTCTCCTTTCCTTAAATGTTTTTAATTTGTTTTATGTCATTTCTTAAATAGTTCATAACGTTTTCATAATTAACTTCTTGATAAATAACTTTTAATAAGTTCATTGTATTTTGGATATCAAATAAAGAATAACTTACATGATTATGTCTTTGCCTTTTCCAATATTCAATAGCATCAAGAGTTAGCGTTATTTTACTAATTGGTGTTGATATTGTAAACTTTTGATCTGCATTATGAATTGCAATTCTATTTTTACACATAACAGCAACCATATTATCTTCATATTCAAATGTATAAATTGAATTTAAATAATCTAATTCTTCTTGTGATAAAACTTTAATATTTCTAGCTGGCATTACGCATCTCCACCTCAAATAATTCCCAATATTTTTCTAATAGATAATCATCAGTTATAAAATTCTTTTTAAAGTAATTAAATACTGCTTCTTTATCTGTTAGATCTACTGGATATTTTTCGATGAACATATCGTAATGGTTTAATACGTTTTTTGATTTAATTACCTTCATATCAATTGGTAAACAATCACGTTCAGTTAAAATATTACCATCTTCATCTAAAGTTTTATCTTTAATTTTATATAATATATAACAATCTTGAGTATTAAAGAAGATATTATAATAATCAGATTTACCATAAATAATTCCCATAGCATTAGGATAATTAATATAGTAAGCTTCATTTTCATCAATAAATTGTGCCATATCAGCCATATTAGATAGATTTTCAATATAATCATTAATTAATTGTTCATCTAAATCTTGCCTAATAAATATATGACTATTTATTAAATCTTCATTAATATCATATTCTCTACGTAATCTTAATAAGAAACTTTCATTATTCTCATCTTTTTTGATTCTAATCATTGACTTTTTAAGATTAATTATACCAATTTTATAAATTGGAATATCTGGAAATTCATGCTTTACCAAAAAGATGTATCGATAAATTTGCTCTAAATATTTATCCCAATCTGGCGTTTGTGAACTAGTTTTATAGTCAACAATAATAAATCCTTTATTAGTTAATAACAATAAGTCAATAATTCCTAAAAATTCATGAGGTTCTTTATATTTATTACTTTTTAATGGTGCTGTAATTTCTAATTCATGAATTTCTTCTAATAATTCTAATTGTTTATCTGGTTCTTCTAAATCTTGTAATAAATCCTTAAATAGTTCATCTTTATGCTTTAAATAACCATGAACCATTGATTCTGCTAAAAGTTCATCTTTACCATAATCAGATTGAAAAATTCCTTTTTCTTTATAATAATCTGTTAAATCTTCGGTGTTATGTTCAATACCCCAGTGAACGGCTGAACCAATAGCAAATGCTGCTTTTTCATCTTTTAATTTAATTCCTTGTTTATAATTTAAATAATAACTCATTGGACAAGTTAAAATTAAAGATAATTTTGAATGTGATAATTTCATACGTTCTCCTTATTTTTATAATAAAAAATGCTACATTATTAATTAAATTAATAACATAGCACACTTAAAGAAAGGAGTTTGTATCTTGAGGACAAGATACTTGCAAACGGAAAAAATTATACATTTTTTCTATTTATATTATACTATACTTTTCTTTAAGTGTCTACTAAATTAATTAATAATTATTTTTTCAATTCCTTCTTTTAAAATTAAAACTTGTGGCTTAATATATAAATATTTATTATCAACATTTTTATCTAATTGATTATATAAATCATTCATATATCGTGTTATATCTTGTTCATTTAATTCAACAACAAGAGCTGGCCTTAATTTTTTCTTTTTATAAACATATAATTTATGAGTCTGTGTCTTCATAATAATACTCCTCATCATCTTCATCACTATTATTATATCCTATTCTATGCTTATTAATAAGCCGTTGAGTTTTACTATCTCTAACAATTCGTCCATCAAATATTCGTTTAAAAAATTCATTTCTAACTTTTTCTTTGTATGGTAGTTTGTTATTTTCTTCACACCAAGTTAAATATTCATCATAAGTGACGCCTGCAATATCTAATGCTTGTTGTGTAATATACATTATGATTCACCTTGATTTAACTTCTTTAATTCATCAAGAGATAAAGATCTTAAATATTCAATATCTTCATCAGTCAAATCATTATCCTTATTTAGTTGAGTAATAATTAATTCTTTTTCAAGACTAGTTTTTTTATCTTGCGATGAATTAATTAATTTTTTAATATCTTTTGGAGACATTTCTTTAACTTGTTCTTCAACAGCTTTTGTTTCAATAAAATCTCTTGGATTATCTATAGCTTTATTTTTCATATCATTTATTTTAATAATTAATTCAGCTACATGTAATTTTTGTTTCATTGATAACTGTTCATAAACTGGAACATTTTCATCTGTTAACAAGCTACTTAAATATCCACCAACTTGATTTACATCTAACAATTTATTTGCAAATTGTCGATGATATCTTGCTCGTTTAATACGATTCAATTCATTTTGAATATCAACTTGTAATAAATATCCTCGTGCTACACTCTCTTCAATATGTAATAATTCACAAACAATTGGAATATTATTATATTGAAGAAATAATTTAACAAAACTCTTTTGATCATTAGATAAAGAATATTTATTAGTAGGATCAACTTCAAGCGAATATTCAGGATCAGTATTTAATTTTGCAAGATATTCTCTTTGTTCATCTTCAGCATTAACAGGAACATATATTGTTTGAGTTTTATTTTCATCCATTATACAATCACCCTTAATTTATTATTAACAAATCCAACTTTAATACATGGTCTTGAACCGATTTGAACTGTATCTGTTAATTGATATAATTTTTTAATTGATGATATAAAATTAGCCGAAGGTCCATTATAATTACAAATTGATTGCAATAATTTTAAATCAATATAAACATCATATTCAGAAAAATATGTCAAGCAAGATTCTTCATCTACACTAAACATTTTAACCATATCTTCAAAATTATGAACGCCAACATTTTTAATTGTTTTAGATAGATATAATTTTTCTCTATTTAAATCATAAAGTAAAGATCGTCCATCAGAATAATTTTTAGTGCTTGATTTAATAAATGTTGCAATCTTTTCTAATGTAACATTTTCAATACATTCTTTAAGATCAAAATCAATATCAGAATAATTTAATTTCCAATCATTTGCTGTAAATTTAAAATTACCTTCAAAGTTTTTAGTTGCTGATAAAATACCATAAATACCAAAATAAATATATACGATTGTATTTAGTATATCATTTTTTAATTCATGTAAATCATCAGAAAAAGACGTATCAAAATAATCTCCACGCTTTAAGAAATTTTTCATTGGATCCCAGCGATAAAAGATTTCATAAATATTTATTCTTCTTCTAAAACCATTTGTATTATCAGAAAATTTAATTTTATCTTGATCATTACCAGCAAAAATATATTTACAATTTATAATAGATGAATATTTAGAAACACCTTTGTTTTGAACTGTTTGATACATTGATCCAGTTAAAGCTTTAATCATTTTAGACTCTGTATAAGTTTTAGCTGATGTTTCTAAGAAAATATTATGAGCAACATTTTCTAAAGTTCCAGTAACAAATTTATCTTCTTCAATTTCATCTAAACTATTTGCTGCTGGTCTTGGAACAAGACGGTTTGTAAAGCAGCCATCAAATAATGAATTTTTACCATTTTGTCCAGATCCAATTAATAAAACAAAGTTTTGACTAAATGTTTGTAATAATGAATATCCTAATATCTCACATAAGTGTTTAAACTTTTTTATACTAAATTTATGAGATTCATCATGTGACATATTATATAATAATTCAAAGCAATAATTTCTATTTTCTTTATTCCAATCTTTCATAAAATCTAAAAAATCTTCAACAGAAAATTCATTAACATTTAATGGAAATGGATCAAAGTTAAAATTAAAATACCATTGAACTATATATTGAGTTGGATAAACATAGATATTGTTTGATATTTCAGGAATATTAATAACTGTATATTTAAATAGCCAATCATTTTTTTTAAAATCAAATACTCCATTTCTGAATGCTACTTGTCCATTTTCTAAAAAGCTTATTTTTTCAGCATCAGTATCAAAATCAAAACTTGCTCTTATTAAAGATGTTTTTAAATTAGTAGTAAAAAATTTAACAATTTCAGTAATTCGCTTTTCAGCTTCATCATCAATTTTAGTAAAATATTTATAACGAAGGAGTGCATATAGATTATCAATTAATACCTGCCTTGCTTCATCGACTTCACAAAATTTATAATTAATTTGATCAAATCTTTTAGCAAGATAGTTTTCATTAACTACAAATACTTGACATTCTCTTGCAAGTATTGATTTCCATTCACTCAAACTTCTTGTCATTAATTCTGCTGTATTAACACTATTAATAATTTTATCTAATTTAGTGCTCATACTTATTGTATCCTTTCTATTGTAATAATATTATATCATATTTTAGGCAAAAATAAAACCCCTTATTTTCACTGACATTCTGACAAAAATAACTAGTTTCTGGGAGCTTTATTTTTTAAAACCTTAATAATTGACAATAACATCTCCACAAAGTCATTTTAAATAGTCTTCACTAATCCAAAATCTTCTAAATGTTTTAGCATTAGTACGAGTCCATAATTCTTTTATTAATCTTAACTTTTTATCGTCCTCATATTTAAATTTTACTTTTGTATTTCTATGAGTAAATGTAACAACAAAATAATCTTGTGTTGTCTCTGTAACAAAACCAACATCTTCACCTTTTTCAGATTGAGTATAAACAAAATCATACATTTGCAATAACTTAAAAATATTATTTGCAGCTCTTATATGAGGTTCAAGATTCGGTAATTCATCTTTTGTATTATCATATAAAGTTCCGTCTTCAGTTAAATAAAACATTTATGTCCTCCTTAATATTTGCTGTATCCTTCTTCATTATGGCTCATATTATGAATACTTGGATATGCTGAATAACTATTCCACATAACAGTACGCGAATCATAGCCATTATCAATTTTCATTCCTTTTATATATCCATATAATTTTTTATTTGGATTAATTTCAATCATATAACAATAATTTCTATTATATTTATAGCATTCTTCTTCACACATTTCTTTACATCTTTTTTGACATTTTCTATATTGTTTTAATGCTTCATCATAAGAATTAAATTGTCCAATTTTATTTTCTGGTGGAACTGATGAATTAATTACATCAGAACCCATATACACTTGATAAATCATATCATCACCTACTTTTTATAATTTTATTAATATTTTCTGCTTGCTTTTCTGTTAATAACATTAATTCTTTATCCCTAAAAAATAACCATGGAATATTATGTATTCTTTTAACATGAAAATAAGCACGGCTAACCTCTTTATCAAACAAATCAGTTAGAGTTTTAATATATTCTAATTTTTCAATTAACTTTGCAATTCTATATCGTCCAATTGGATGATCAATTGTTGCTTGTAATGTTTTTAAATCTTCAATATCATCAATTAATTTCATTCTATATCAATAACCTTTCGCTATAATTTAATTATATATATCAAAATATATTTTATGCCATTTATTTTTCATCTTTATTACCTTTTTTCTCTACTCTAATAGCATATCCTCTATTTAATCGGTCTTCTAAATAATCTACTCCAAGCCATGATTCATCAGTCTTTTTAACTTTACCTTCAATTTTTATAACAAACCATTCGGATTTAACTAAAACCATATTTCTGTTATTTGGTTCATTTAAAATAGTTATGGTTGTATTTAAAGTTTCCCCCAAACAGTTTTTAACTAATTTAAATTTATCACCAATGTTAAATTCCATTAAGCAATAAAATCTCCATTATTAATTGCTCTATCAACAATTGGTTTATAATAAGTTTCTTCAGCTTCTTTTCTAACGTTTACTGCTTCTTCAAAATCAGGAGTTGTAATTAAAATAATTTCTTTACCATTAATTTGAATTCTTGCTTGATATAAATCTTTATACCAAACTTTATAAACACCTCTAACTCCCGTTGATGATCTACTTGTTGGTTTAGAATCTGCAATTGTTCCTAATGCAGTTCCATATTTTCTTTTTGTGTCAGCATTAATAACTAAATTTACCATAATAATTTCTCCTTTTAATAATTATATTTTTATCGCTTTTTATTGCCTTTTTAATAAGCCATTATCTTTTAAAATTCTTTTAAAAAAGTCCATTGCCGTTTTATAGGTATCATTTGTCATTGTAATAGTAGTTCTATTAAATCTTGTTTTACCAAGTTCAAATAATTTATAAATTTCAAAAATAACATTTTTTATTAAAATACTATCAGAAGTTTTTCTGTAAGTATAAACAGTATCAGCAGTATCATGAACTATAAATGGAATAATTTCCTTTATTATATTTGGTAAACTATCTTCATTTTTATATTCAATTTCATTATCTGGTTTATTAACAAATTTATATTTTAAATAATAGCTTAATAAAATTAATTTTTGGTGAAGATCAAGCTCACCATCTAATTTATTTATAACTTCTTTACTATCTTTATGATTTTTAAAAATATCATTAAGAGAATTATTTATTAAATTATCGCATTCAATATTAGTCATTTTTTAAATCTCCTTTATTAAAAGACCAAGTTATTTTATAATTATCAAAGCTTTCATTATATAAGCCACCATCACAGAATATTTGCATAATTTTATTATTAAAATCAAATTTAAAATTTTTTACTTTTACAATTTTATTTCGTTTAAGTGGAGCTATGTTTGTAATAACTTTTATATAAACAACTTTTGCTGTTAAAATTTCTAATAAATCTAAACCAAAATCTTCTTCAATATTTTTAAATTTTTCAAGATATGCTAAGCAATTTATTACTTCATCAATATCTTTACAATGATCGCTTGAATATGATAATTCATGTTCATTTATATTTATACAAACAAAGTCATCAAGTTTTTCAAAATAATCTTTAATCATTTTCTTTAAACCTCTTATTTTTTCTTTCTCTACTTTTTAAAACAAATTGCTTATAATCTTCATAATCTTTAAAATGTTGCTCACTAAAATCATGAACACTAACACAGTTTAAATCTCTTGCCATTTCATATGAATTTGAAGTTAATAAAATATAATAAGTTATATTTTGTTTCTTGCAAGTATTAATAATATGTTTAAGTACATTTTTAATTTCATTAATCATATCAATAGATGTTCCAGCATCGCAATCATCAAAAAATATTATTAATTTAGTATCATGTAAATCTTTAATAGTTGATCCTAATAGTTGCATATTTTTACCAAGACGATCAACTATTCCTTCACCAGTTGATGAATATGCAATACCAGCTGCATTCATAAAATAGTCAGACTCAGTATAAGTTACATTACTATCTTTATCAAAATCTAAAAAATATAAATCCGGTTCAGAATCATCTTCATCAAAAAGAATTTTTACTGCTTTATCAAAAGCATGCCCATAAAAATCATGCTTGATTTCATTTGTTTTACAATCCTTTTTTAAGTAATCCCTAATTCTATGAAGTAATGTAGTTTTGCCTGAACCATTACAACCAACAAAACAAGTTATTGAATTTTCTTTTAATTCTAATAAATCGTTATCAAAAATATAATCTCCTTCATAATAAGGGTCTTTAGTTATTTCTATTTTCATATAACTCCTTTAAACAATCAGCACCAATCCATGACCCACATAATAGCCACGGTTGGTTCTTTTTTCTAAACATATAATTTTTAATTTTGTCGTATTCAAATCCGTCAATTAAATCAAAATAATTTTTATAATTTTTATATAAAATTTTTTCTAAATCATAATCATCTTTAGCTTTTATTAGTTCAACTAAATCATGCCTTTCTGTATACTGAACTCTTACTATGTATTTTTTCATGTTTTGACTCCTACCTTAATTAATTTAATATCTTCT
>Ga0265299_10000229_pt1 | contig 73967 bp, 39 predicted proteins | sample AusTroGonzalo_MG_4_FD_193485 | JGI IMG/M metagenome (GOLD analysis project Ga0265299, IMG submission 193485) | Bovine rumen microbial communities from tropical cattle in Woodstock, Queensland, Australia - Gonzalo_02 | ecosystem: Host-associated > Mammals > Digestive system > Stomach > Rumen ... | reverse complement strand
TGATTTTCACCACGTTTACGTCGTTAAACACACGTCCGTTATATTCGCGAGTGCGAATGCCAAAGTGTACGTCCACGCGCTGTCCTACGGTCAGCTGCGTCTCGGGGATCTTGTCATTGAAGAGGTCGAACACCATTTCATTCGGAAATGCGATGTTCGCATCGTCCTCCATGACCACAATAGATTGCTTGCGCCACTTGGCGCCCTGGCTGCTCACACCCTCCTGGAGGGGGAGCAACAGAGAAATTTTACCTTGTAATCTCATAGCTATCAGTTTTTAATTAATCTTTCGATGAACTCTTTGCCGGCTCTTGTCCAGACCAGGTAGCAGCGCTCCTTCTTCTCGCCGTCGAGGGCAAAGTAGTGGAACTTGCGCAGCTTGCCATAGTCGCAGCCCGCATACGCTGCCGTGAGTTTGTAGCGAGCTCCGTTCCAGAACTGCACGCCCTTCGCCACAAGGAATTGGTTCAGGTCCCTCGTCTCCATGCCGTAGAGTTTGGCGATTTCCGAGGTCGTCAGGCAGTCGTCGGCAGGAAGGTTCTTGTGCGAGATGGTGCGCTGCATGATCCTGTTGGCCGCCTCCACGAGTTCCGCCTCTGTCAGCACCTCGCCCGTGCGTGAATTCTTAAGAGGTATGTACCCGCCCGTCTGACGGATCTGTGGCAGCACCTCTTCGAAGACCCACGCCTGGAACTTCTCGGCCTCGGCTTTGCGGCTCTGGAAGATGCAGCGGTAGAGGTTGGCCTCGTCGATGTACGTCATCGTCTGCATCACCGTGGTTCCAAATTGGTTCTGGGTAGGGGTGTCAGCAGTAATGACGCCCCTCTCTGCCAAGCGGCTCTTCACCTGTCTGGAGTTATTGATGTCCAGCGCGTGGCACACGTCCGTGAGGTTGAACATCGTCTTCTGGTTGTCCGTTACGACAACTCTCAGCTGACCAAACATCTGATGATTGAAGCTGGTGGGGTAGTTAGTCTTTTTCATTTTAAATATCTTTTATTTATCCTCGCGTCCTTAGTGCGAGTTTTTAATTTGACGCTGCAAAGGTCGGGGTTTTATATGGGGTATAAAATCGTCATTTTATACTTTTCAATAATTGCTTTAAAATTGTTTCTTGTTGCAAGTCTGGAGCATAGTTGAGGGCGCTGGTATATATAGATGTCTTCTTCTTAACGCTCTCCAGTTTCTGATGAAGTCTCAGGCTGGAGACACCCCTCTGATAAACCCCTCTGTTACTCATCCACACAACTATCGCTGTGATAAAATATCGGTTCATGTGTCCGCGATTCCTCCCCTTCTGCATCATCAGGCTTCGCGAGATTGCGCGATGCTTCACTACAGATTCCCATACCTTATTTATATATGGGCGCATAGAGTCTGATGCATACTCATCGATGGCCGACACATAAGTCAGGGCCTCCTGCTGACAAGCTGCCAACAGTTCCTTTGTTGAGACCTCTTCGGCCTCCACCTTACGATAAAGCATCCCCTCGCGCGCCAGAGCCATAAGCTCCTGCACGTTGTAGTCCTCTGGGCGGACTTGTTCGAAGTTTACTCTCATTGCTTCCAACTGTTTTGAGAGTTGGGAGTAATAAGGGCGCCCGATGTTCTTCGCAGAAACGTTGCAACATTACGAAGAGACACCACAACCGGCGACTCCTACGCCGAATTGCGCTGCAAAGGTACGACTAATATAAATAAAAAACCCCCTACGTAGGGGGTACGCGTAGGGGGTACGGTTGTGCTAATTCAGCAAGAATCAGTCCAATATCTTTTTTGTTTTTTTGTAAACTTCAGAGTATTTTACAAGATTAACCGCATCTTGGAAATCTGCACGCATGTTTTTTCGATTCCATATCTTCTCGAAAAAACTCCATTGATGTTCTTTGCCCATTCTTTTCAGAAGGATCTCAGCCAATATGGCGGATTCTGTGCGGGAACCTGTGGGCTGTCCGTTCTCATCCACTAATCCGGCTTTCTTAATCTTCTTCCAGTCTTCGCTTTCAGCCAACTCAGCAGGAATCTTAGTTTTTGCTAAGAAACCTCCCTGCTTAACTTTCACGGAAGTCAACTCGCTAATTGTTCCTCCATAATCAACATATAATTGGAAAATGAGTCTGTCAACATCGTAAGGGATCTTGTATAATTTGTCTACCGACATTAGTGCATCATAGATTGCTTTAATGACAATTCTTTTTTCTTCTTGACTCTTGCCAATTCTATTCACAATATCCTTAATGGTGCTGAGATTGAAATTATTTGATAACTTCTTCCAATCTATTTTTTTGGACTCCTCTTCCGTAATGGTCATATCACCAGCTAAAATATTCCTTTCCTTTTGGGCTTCCAACTCTTTGGCCTCTCTTGAGGCATTAGCCGTTTCTATAGAAATTGCGATATTGTAGATGGTTTCATGCCATTGTTTTACTTTTATAACCCTATAATGAGAGGTTTCAAATGCGGCAACATTTAATGCAGCATCAAGTATCAATGCCGTATGGGGATAGCCAGAACCAAAGCGGCAACCAATGTCTCTCATAAGTCTATACTTAGGTCTGTCGTTGGGGTCATAGTCTATTGCCGTCTTCATCAATTCGAGCAACCTCAAAATGGGGTCACCACCTGAGGTCCGGAGATACGGAATCTTTTCTTTCAGTTTTATGAGATATTCCTCCTTCTTTTTCTTTCTGTCAAGAAACCACATACTTTATTACTCCATCATGCTATTTCGTTTACTTTGAAGTTCTCTTCTACTCTTCAGGCCCTTCGATAAAGGGCAAATCACCCAGGTATTTATCAAAGTCGCTTTGGAACAAGCGATCCTGTATGATGCGGTACTTCTCAAATTCTGTCTCTGCATACAGGGTTGCCTCTTCGTGACTCACGCTGCCAGCATTGTCCAGCAAGGGCCGTTCATCACTACTCAGGTAGGCATCTATACGCTTGGCCCAGTCTTCCATCGTCATAGGGATATGGCGCTTGGCACGACTCTCTGCAAATTCCAATACAGCTGTCACGATTCGACCCATGTCCTCCAATTCCACCTGCTTCAGATAGTTCTTGGCTATTGATACATCCGTCTTCACAATCTTGCCATCAGGCGCGTTTTCCCATGTGGTCAGCCCCATGTGTTCCTTTTCGGCATCAGCCCGCTCAACAATCAGCTCAGCGGCAGTACGCCCATGTACGGCAAAATGAATCTTATTCTGCACCATCCTGAAGAACATGCGGGTCGTAGGTGCATCCCGATTATAGTCAATGGACGTTGCATAGATATCCGTCAGTTTCTGATAAAACCGACGTTCTGAGAGACGAATCTCACGTATTTCAGCCAGCAAGTGCTCAAAATAGTCCTCATCCAGGAATGTTCCATTCTCCATGCGCTTCTTGTCCAGCACATAACCACGGAGGGCGAACTCTCTCAACACACCAGTAGCCCACTGGCGGAACTGTGTGGCGCGGATAGAATTTACCCGATAACCAACACTGATGATGGCATCAAGATTATAGAACTGAAGAGTGCGATTGACATCTCTATTGCCTTCTCGTCGAACTACCGAAATTTTCTCGGTAGTTGCCTCTCTCTTTAGTTCATCGGTATCATAGATATTCTGCAGATGCACACTTATATTATCAGAAGTACAATCAAACAGCACGCCCATTGCTTTCTGGGTACACCATACAGTTTTGTCTTTATAGTAAACTTCAACGCCCTGTTCTTTTCCTTCTATCTGAAAGATCAGGAATTCAGCTGTGCTGTTCCTGATGGTCAGGCTCTGCATCTTAGCCTGTCCATCATTAGACAGCTGCCACTCACATCCGCAATCCAGGCATCTGTAAGTGCCGTCAGCGTATTCTATATTTGGGGATTTACACTTAGGGCAAACCATTTTGCTTGCTATATTCTCTTCCATATCTAATAATCTATCTATGCATTTATTCTCCCATCACCACTTTCCGCTCTTCCTCTGTCAGACCATAGAGGTCAAAGACCTTATCGTCTATCTCGGCATCTGTTGCAGCAATCTGTGCTTTGAGTTCATTGCAGGCTACGGCGTACTGATTGAAGTAGTCCTCCCACTCGTCCTGCTGAACCAGAGTGAACTTGATCTTCTGTTTCTTCAGCTCTGCGGCAAAGCCCTTGAAGTCCAGTTCATCGAAGGTCTGAAGGGCTGTTGTCACCTTCACACCCTCCATATTCTCGGTCAGACGGCGCAGGAAACGGGAACGCTTCTCCTGAAGTTGCTGATGGAGGGAGAGCATGGTGGAGGCGAGGGTGGAAAGGCTGGTGTCATTGTCACAATTTGGTATTGGTATTTGGCCGAAATACTTCCAAATCAACTGATAACCATTCTGTATCTGTGAACAATACTTGGTAATCAACCACCAACCCATTCGAGAATTAAGAATGGCCAAAAGTGCCTTGCTTTCTGTTGGAATTATCCACATTGAATCATTACAATACAGACCTTTCTCATCAAAAATAAAGCACGGCTTTACTTGAAACTTTTGATACATGATTTTGGGCTTGGCGAATTGTTCATAGTAATCACAAGCTCGCAACTCCCACCAAAAGTCACCCTTGTCTGTGCGCTTCCTTCCCTTCTCGGCAAAAGGCTCCAGCCATTCAGCTATTGAAGGATATTCCACTTTCAGATAGCTCCACGCATCATTTTCATTTTCGAAGCTCTGATTAAGTTGTGTCCAACCTTTTTCAAAGAGAACTAAATAACTGGCTGCGTCTGCTTTTCCATAAGGAGTAATGTGACGTCCTTGCAAGAATGGATAGATTCTTTCTTTGGCTCGTTCATCCTTGGAGATAATGCTTTGATAGGTGCTTGCATCTATGAGAAAAGCCTCTGAGAGCCCTGTTAATACACCTCTGTAGGCCTCTCCCTTAATAAATGTTTTTAGGGTATTAAAGTCAGTAGAAAGGCGTTCTATCAGCTTCTTTTCTTTCTGCGAAGAGATAACCCATGTGTCGCTGTTAAATTGCATAAGGTCAAACACTTCTTCCGTAGTCGTCACATTCTGATTGAAATCTACGGCGTTGGCTGCATTCAGGACAGAAACGGTCATTTGGGGCACAGGCTCTGAATTTCTTGCTATGAAAATACAAGGATAAGTGGTTGCTCCCTCGAAGATTTGAATGTCGCCGAAGTCGATAAGACGTTCAAGACGCTTGCTAAGGAAATAGGCTCTCAGTTCTTTTCCATATCCTGCTTGAAGCCATTTGTTGGGCATGATATAAGAAATCATTCCATCAGCCTTTGCAAGCAGAAACGCCTTTTCCACAAAAAGGCAATAGAGGTCACCTCTTTTATTGAATGTGGAGTAGCCTACCTCTTCCAATTGTTTTGAGGTTTCGATAATGCTTTCGAGGTGAACATACGGCGGATTTCCAATCACCACATCAAAACCACCCTTCTCAAAGACTTGGGGAAACTGTTCTTGCCATTTAAAAGCTTTTTCACTGGCAATGGCAGGGTCGCTGATGAGCGAGTTGCCACATTTGATGTTCTGGTTCAGCGAGTTCAGCTTGCGGTGGGGCTTGGCAGTACGCAGCCAGAGGGCGAGCTGGGCAATCTCCACACTTTCCTCGTTGATGTCCACGCCGTAGAGGTTGTGCTCAAGGATGCTGTTCTCCACATCCTGAAACACCAGTGCCGAGCCGCTAACCTTGGCTTCCATTTCGTCTATCAGCTTGTGTTCATCCATGAGGAAGCGCAGGGCCGCATTCAAGAAAGCGCCACTGCCGCAAGCTGGGTCGAGGATGGTGATTTGCAGCAGCCACTCCCGATACTGGTCGAGCTGTTCAAGGAGGCGCTTTCGGGTCTGCATCTGGCGACGCTGATCGCTGAAATATTCCTCCTCGCGGATGCCCAGTGCCTGCTTCTTCTCTGCACAGAGGCGACCTACGGTATTCTCCACGATGTATTTGGTGATGTACTGTGGGGTGTAGAACACGCCGTCCTGCTTGCGCTTTGAAGGACCCGTTGTAGTTTTGCCATCGTTGATTTGCTGCGTCACCTCTTCGATTTCCGTCAGCGAGTTCTCGAAGATATGTCCGAGGATGTTCACGTCCACATCGCTCTCGAAGTCGTAGGAGGCGAGGCGCTTGGTGTGCTCCACAAGCACGTTGTCGCTAATCTTGATATTATCCAGCACCTCGTCGGGCTTGAACAAGCCGCCGTTGTAGGCGAATATCTCGTATTTCTTGCCCTGGAATCCTGTGTTCATGTAGCCGAAATACTTCTTCACCCGGTCGTAGAATGGGCGGTATTCGTCCATATCCTTCAGTTGCTCCCACTGGTCGATGATCTGCACCATCGAGTTAGGCGGCAGCAACCCGCAGTCCTCGGCAAAGAAGATGAAGAGCAGGCGGTCCAGCAGCTTCTGCGTCTTCTTGAACAACAGCAGTTGCCACTCCTTCTCGTCTTCGCCTTCTGGTGCGGGGTTTTGCTTCAGGATATCCTCAAACAGCATCCGCTTGAACTGTGAATAGTCGCGATAAAGTGCCTTCGTGATCTGGTCTTCACTCGAAACAGACTCGCCTTTTATCTGCAATGCCATACCAGCTTTCACCTGCGTCCACGCCAGACAGAGATACAGCTCGCGGAAATCCTCGGCAGTCAGTGTGAAGAGATTCCACTCGCGATAGTCCACGGCGTTGTCGATATACAGACGCAATTTCTCGAAGTTGGAGATGATGACCAGCCGGGCGTAGGGGTGCTGGCTTTTGTAGTTGAACGCCTGCGGTTCCACCTTCGAGAGGTCGGTGGTCTTGTGGTCTTTCAGTTCAATCACACCTATCACCTTCTCGTCGCAGAGGATGGCTCCGTCTGCTTTCTTCGAGTTCGTCTCGTTCTTCTGCTCCGTGATGAGGTTGTAGTCGGGCGAAGGGTTCAGCGTGTAGCCCAGCACCTTGACGAACAGCTCGCGCAGGAATCCTTCCTGGAACTGCTCCTCCTTCGACTGGCGGATGTTCTGCTGGATAGCGGCATCGAGGAAATACGCTTGATATTTCTCCCACGCATCAGACGTCTGCTCATCGCTGAGCAACCCTAAATACTTCTTGACAATATTTTTCTGGAATAGCATAGGCGAATGATAATACTTGATTTTCACACAATCACACTCTCTCGCAGCTCCTCGACAGGGAAGATGGAGGTCAGACTCCAGGCAAGCAGCTTCACTCTTGATCTGTGCTATCGTCTGATTTTGGGTGCAAAGATAAAGATGGTTTTTAGAATTTCCAAATATTTCCGGGAAATCTTAAACCTTCCTACAAAAAAATGCAGAAAAGTAGCTTTCTTGGATAGCAACTCTGCATCGGGACTATACACAAACAGCGTGTCTTATACTGATATTGGTTGACACATTAAGAACTGTTGCACTTGTTGCAGTGTTGCAGTTCCAAAATAGATTCTACGAAAGCCAATATTTAACTCTATATTTATATAATTATATAAATATAGAAATATTTTTTGGGAATGGAAATACCCTTAAGAGAACTGCAACACTGCAACACCGCAACAGCGTAAAATCCAAAAACAAAAAAGTGAGCGATTTAAGCACTTTTTTGAAAAATAATTGCCAAATCATTCGTGAACCGCAATGGAAATGTTGTACCTTTGCAGTGTCAAAAGGAACAGACCCACCCCCGACCCCTCCCGTCAGGGAGGGGGGAGGCCTCCGGGAAGTGGGAATGACCCGATGACAGAGCGCTCTAATACCACGGCGAAAAACAAACTATAGTCTCTGCGACGACAAACTATACTTACTCGTGCAACAAACTATAGTTCCCTCGCCAAACGACCATTAACCCTTTTATTAACCTTAAAAAAAGAAACTACCATGTTAGACTATTCTGTAGCATTACTTGCAAATCCCATGCACGAGGGCGACCCCAAGAAGGCATACGCCTTCCTGCAGAGCCGCGGCACGCTCGCCATCGACGAGATCGCTGACCACATGGTCTCCCACGGCTGCAACTACGACCGCGGCGACATCATCGCCATCCTCATCAAGCTCGTCAGCTGCTCCAAGGAGCTGATGCTCGACGGCTACCGAATCCGACTGGGTGACCTCGGCCTGCTCTACCTCTCCTGCAAGAGCACCGGTGCCGTGAGCCTCAAGGACTTCACCCGCGCCAACATCCAGTCCATCAACGTCAACTTCTCTCCCTCCAAGCAGTTCGAGGGCCTCCTCAACAGCGCATCGCTGCACAAGGTGCCCAGCCGCCGCGCAGCCCAAGCCGCACTGGAGGCTCAGCTCGAAGGCCTCACCACCGCTGACTGGACTCCGACTGGCGACGAAGGCGAAGAGGAGGAACCGGAACCCTAAGACCATCTGAACCGAGTTGAGGGCAAGCGCCCTCACTCGGATTCAGATTAACACGGTAACACGTTGACAATTAACAATTAACAGATTAACAATTAGCACCCTAACAATTAACACATTAACGACCATGAAAGACAGTACGAAGAGGACGCTGAAGCGCGTCATAGACATCGTGATTGCAGTGCTGACGGCACTCATCACCACGCTGAGTGCAAAGGCCGCAGGGCTCGTTCAGTAGAAATCGGAAATGAATAATGAGAGAATGAAAAATGCCCCCCGCACTCCCTCACGTGCTATACGACAAGTGCTAAGATAAGGATGAACCATCTTGCACTGGTCGAGCACTGAGAAACCTACTTCGGAAACGATACTCAATCGTTATCCTTGTAGCCACCGCCCAGTCGCGATGACTCGGCGGGGCTTTTGTTTTCGCGCAGGCGCGCGTACATTAAATATATTTGGTGCGTCGACCCTTAAAAAATCTTAATTATTTGGCTCTTCTAATGTGTGGCTGACAATTTTTCAGTATCTTTGGCCACTAAAATGTACTTAAACTGCACAAACTGATGAAATTTCGCACTACCCTACCCCTCGTCCTCGCCCTCCTCGTGGCAGGCAGCGTAAGCGCTAAAACCAAGAAAACGGCAGCTTACCTCTTTACGTATTTCACCGGCAATGCTCCCGAGAAGGAGCAGATCTGCTACGCCGTATCGCAAGACGGATGGAACTACACCCCGCTGAACGACGGCAAGCCCATCATCGCGTCGGCAGACATCGCCCGCACGGGCTGCGTGCGCGACCCGCACATCCTCCGCGGTGAGGACGGCTGGTTCTACATGGTCGTCACCGACATGAAGTCCAGCCTGGGCTGGAGCAGCAACCGCGGTATGGTGCTCATGCGCTCGAAGGATCTCGTGAAATGGCAACACCACACCATTCACTTTCCGGAACGCTACAAAGGGACGATGTTCGAGCACGTGACACGCGTGTGGGCTCCCCAGACCATCTATGACCCGAAGACGAAAAGGTACATCGTTTACTTCTCGATCCTGACGGACGACGGCTCCTGCCCCTACGACCGTGTGTACTGGGCGTATGCGAACAAGGACTTCAGCGACTTCATCGGCGAGCCGCAGTTGCTCTTCGACATGCGTTCGGCCAGCATCGACACGGACATCGTGCAGGACGACGACGGCCTGTACCACATCTTCTTCAAGACCGAAGGTCAGCGGGAGAAGGGCATCAAGCAGTTCATCGCCACGGATTTCTATGATGGCCGCACCTGGCAGCTGCAGGACGGCTGGTGCCAGGACACGAACAAGGCGGTGGAGGGTTCCGGCGTCTTCCGTCTCCACGACGGCACATGGGTGCTGATGTATGACTGCTACACCAGCGGCCACTATCAGTTCTGCAAGAGCACCGACAACCTGAAGACCTTCCATCAGGTGCAGGACACCAAGACGGAAGGTGCCTTCACTCCGCGCCACGGCACTGTCATCGCCATCACAAAGTCTGAGCTGGAGCGCATCCAGAAGGCATTTCCGAACACAAAATAACCTTTTACGTCATGTAGCCTTATGAAACGAACGCTATTTATCACCCTCCTTGCCCTCGCCGTCTGCTGGACGGCCGGAGCGGCAAACACCTCAACAACCGTTGAGCAGGTGGCCGAAGCCGTAGAACTCTCTGCGGATGTAGATTACCATATCACTTCTGCCACACCCTTCACATCGACCGGTTCCATCAACATCACCAACGTGGACCACGCAGTCATCATCTTCGATAACCTAAAGCCGTCGCAGGCCCTAAAGCAGCTGAGCTACATACAGATCAACGGCGAGAAGGCCGTCAGCGAGAAGAACTGCCAGGTGCGCCTCTACAACCGCGGCGCCATCCTCTTCCCCTACGGCAAGGAAAGCAATGCTGCCAGCGGCTTCCACCCCCTCGTCGTCTATGACGAGAAGAATTGTCAGGGTAACTCCTGCGAGCTCTTCGGACTGGAGAGCAACAGCGGCTATATGAATACGCTCACCACAGCGAAGATGAACAACAAGATCCGTAGCTTCACCCTCAAGCGCGGATACATGGTCACCTTCTCGCTCCGCTCCGGGGGCTACGGCTACAGCCGTTGTTTCATTGCCGACCAGGCGGACCTCGTGATGAACAGCCTGCCCAATCTGATGGACCAGCGTATATCGTCCTACCGCGTGTTCCGCTGGTACAATACGAGCAAGGCGGCACTGGCCAACGACACCAGGGCAGAGGCCGTTGCAGCACTGAACGTCACTTCCTGCTACAGCTTTGGACTCGGCGAATCGCGTCTGCCGGATGCAGAATGCGTGCCTCACCACATCTACGAGAACTGGCCTTCGGCATCGGAGTGCGGCTCGCGCACCTACTCTCCCCACATGAAGACCAACAACGAGCCGGGCAACAGTGCCGACGACCATCCGCAGACTGTGGATGAGATCCTCAACAACTGGGAGAACCTGATGCGAACGGGCATGCGCCTCTGCTCGCCCTCCTCACACGACGGCAGCCTCGCCCACCTGCGCGCTTGCCTGGACTCCATCGATGCCCGCGGTTGGCGTTGTGACATCATCGACCTGCATTGCTACTGGGACGAAGGCAGCTTCAGCACCTGGAGCTTCTACGACCAGTGGGCCAACAAGTACGGTCGCCCCATCTGGATTTCTGAATGGGTATGGGGTGCCTCGTGGAACAGCAACGGCGCTTTCAAGAACGGTGTCACCGAAGCCCAGAATCGCGATGCCATCCAGCGCATCACCACCAACCTCAACCAGTGGGACTGCATCGAGCGCTATTTCTACTGGAACAGCGAACGCGACCCCTCGCGCATCTACAAGAACAATAGCCTCACTCCCGCTGGTGAATACTACGCCTCGATGAACACGGGTTTAGGATACAAGAACTATAAGAACTATGTGCCCAAGACGCCACGTATGTATTCTGTCAGCGACCTGGCCCTGGAATTCAACTCCAAGAATAACAATGTCAAGTTCACCTGGACAAACAGGAACTACGACCTGACGGACGTCACCATCCTGCAGAAGAAGGAAAACGGCATTTGGCGCGGACAGGACACCCTGGCCTACTCCGAGACAGCAGCACGCACATTCACCACCACGCTGGAGGCCCTCCAGAACATCGGCCTGAATGAATACCGTCTCGCCTGTCAGGATGCAGACGGCAAGACCCGCTACAGCAATGTCGCCAGCGTATTCATCGGAGGTGCAACGACCTATGGCGAAGTGATGGTCGGCCACATCGAGTCGAACAGCACAGAACCCTCCACAATCTTCTTTGCCACCCAGGAGCAGACACCGTTGGTCGTCACCGGACTGCCTACGATGAAGAACTCTTCCAATGGACTCTTTAACCACGTATCCACGATTGCCAAGGATAACTTCAAGTTCAATTTCGAGCCCTGGACAGAAGGAACAGCTATGAATTTCAAGAACACCGAGGGCACGGATTACTTCATCCTACAACCCGGTTCCTACACTTGGGGCAACATGCGGGCAGAGGTGGACACCTGCTACTATTGGAACGGCTCCAGAGACAGTTGGATGAGTCAGGGCGACACCATAGAAGTGCTCTTCAAACAGCCCTTTGACGAAGGTGTCGTACCCATTGTGGTGCTCCAGAACGTGGTCTCTGCAGCTTCTACGCCCTGTTATCCAAGAATTCTTGAAGTTACCAATAAAGGTTTCAAGATGAAGCTGATATACCAGGCGGCCATCAAGCAGAGACCTCGCTCACAGGGAACCTTCTACATGGCCGTCACCCCAGGTGCCGATAAGTTGGGAACAACAGGCATGTGCATCTATGCAGGTCGCAGCACAGAGCCCATCGGAGGCTCGACCAACGTCCCAACGGTATTCCGCAACGAAGCCGGCGACACCCTTTACTTCTACAACCCCTACATCATCGCGGCCTCACAGACGAACAACCTGGACTACACCAGCGTCTTCCGGAAATATTCTGACATGACTACAACATCAAAAGTCGAAGGAGAAGAGGATGTAAACCTCATCTATGGAATGCGCATCCGCAGGCAGATGGACGGCACTGCCACCATCCCCAGCGGAACGAATACGGCAGAGAAGAGCGGCGACTACATGGGATGGATCGCCATTGACCAGGATCCCACAGCTGTTGGCATCGCCACCCTGCACCAGCCGCAAGAACAGTTCCTCGTGGAAGTCAAGGGACGCAAGATTGTGCCCTCCGATCCCACGGCACGCATCTATTCCTCCACTGGAATGCAGGTCAGAGCGGGCAGCTGGACAGCTCCCGGAATCTACATCGTCACGAACGGAAAAGCCAGCACAAAGGTGGTCGTAAGATAATCCTTACGAACATCGTTTTCTGTTTTCATAACACCCTTTTTGGAGCGAAGGCTGCCAGCTTATTGGCGGCCTTCGCCTATTTAACGTTTGAAACACTCCTTTTGTTAAAAAAGCTTAACCAAAACGATTTTATCGCACTTCGCGTGTACAACGAATTAAAAAAAGCCTTAATTTTGAGCAATCTTTCATAAAAAAACAGGGCAAAACGCCCATTTTTGGACGAGAAAAACCCAATTTATGCAACTACAAAAAAACTTTTAATAATCTCAATTTCAATGTGTATGGAAAACCTATTAAGCACATTTGGCAAGCATACAACGCGCGCGTTGTGTGCGGTCGCTGTTTGTGGACTATCATGGGCGTGCACGGATGATTACAAACTGGACGACGAAAAGCCGACCTGGTTGAACTCCAGCATCTACGATGGTCTGAAGGGCGATGGGAATTTCACCAACTATGTGAGGTTGCTGGAAGACAATGCTGTCAACCCCACCGACCCGGTCACTGGTGAGTACCTCCAGCGCCCATTATCCGAAGTTCTGAGCCGTACTGGTTCGAAAACGGTCTTTGTCGCCAGAGACGACGCATGGGAAGCCTTCTACAAGAAGAATGCCACCCTGCCCGAGTCCAACCCCTGGCACAATGCTACCAGCTATGAGAACCTGACCGTAGCCCAGAAGAAGCTGCTCATTCACAGCAGTATGCTCAACAATGCCATTGTCATGGAAAACCTCGCCAGCAGCGATGGCGGAACAGACGCTGACGGCAACCAGGCATCGCCGACACGCGGAGAATACATGCGCCGCTACACCGACGTGATGCTCACCGACTCTGTGACGTTCCTGCGTCCAGAAGAAGTGCCCTGGGCACACAACGCCAACAAGACCTACCCCATCGAATACAACGAGAAGGGCGAAATCGCTTACCAGTACGTCCCCGAAACCAACTACTGGAAACGCTTCAGCGACAAGGCTGGCGGTAAGGGCGTGTACATCGTATCCGACTCCACAGCCAACATGATGCTGCACTTCACTACCGAGCACATGTCCAAGCAGGGTGTCACCGATGAGGACTTCGCCATCTTTATGGGACGTCCCCGTAAGACTGGCGACGTACACATTTACGATGCACTCCTCATCAGTCAGGACAGTGTGGCACAGAACGGCTACATCAACCAGACCGAGAAGGTAATCGCTCCTCTGCCCAACATGGCTGAAGTGATTCGCACCAACGGCCGCACCAACATCTTCAGCCACATCCTCGACCGATTCTCGTTCCCCTACTACAACGCAGCAGTCACCGAGGCTTACAAGACCCTGCATCCTGAATTCACCGACTCCATCTTTACTAAGAAGTATTTCGCAAAGATCGGCATGAACCAGAAGAAGGACGAAATCGTGGGTCCCGATGGAGCAAAGTTCCAGGATAGTGACGGTACCATTGCATTGAAATTCAACCCCGGATGGAATACCTACTACAGCGATGAGCCCTCTGCAGATCCCCGCAAAGACATGGCTGCCATGTTCGTTCCTGACGATGCAATCCTCTGGTCCTACTTCAGTGAAGGCGGTGGCGGATGGGAACTCGTAAAGACCTATGCACTGCAGCCCTTTGCGCCCGTGAATGTCGGTGACTATCAAGCTCTTTACGACAAGATCGACGACATCCCCCTGTCCACGTTGCAAGACCTCGTCAACGTCATCATGCAGAAGACCTTCACCGGTTCTGTTCCCAGCAAGATGACCAAGCTGAACGACGATGCCAACGAAGACCTCTTCTCTCCGGAGGATGTCGAGGCCATCGACACGTGCCTGCTCGCCAACAACGGTGCCGTATATATTATGAATAAGGTGTATGGCCCGGCGAAGTTCAGCTCTGTAGCTGCACCCGCCAACATCAGCAAGTCGAACCGTATCATGAAGTGGGCCATCAACAACGGTAGCATCGAATCCGACGATAAGATGCACATCAACTACTACGCTTACCTGATGGCTATGAAGTCGCGCTTCACTTTCTTCCTCCCGAGTGACGAAGCATTGAAGCACTACTACGACCCCATCAGCTTCACCAGCCAGAAGCCGCGTATCCTCGAATTAACCTACACGGGTTCCGGTAAGTTCCCCATCGACAAGAAGTTGTATCGATTCGATCTCGCCACCGGTACTCAGGGCGATGCATACCCCCGTACGGAAAACATTTCGGAAGACGAAATCCTTAACCGTCTGAAGGACATGCTCGAAAGCCACACCATCGTGCACGACGGCACCAACCCCATCGACAGCGAAGATGAATACTACGTGGCCAAGAACGGTTCCGGAATCAAGGTCACCCGCGATGCCACTGGAGAAATCATCGGCGTACAGGGTGGATTCCAGCTCGAGAACGAGCGCCGAGGCATCACCGCAGGCGCCTCTGGAACAACCAACATCCAGGTTCCTCTGGCAAACAAGAGCACCCTCGCCAACGGTACGACTTTCGTGCTAGACGACAGTCCTATCATCCCCGCCAGCGTCAGCGTCTATGGTGTCCTGAACGAAGACACCTCTGCTGCCAACAAGTTCAAGTTGTTCTATGACCTGACCGTGAGCAACGACAATATCGTAGAAGCTTGCGGACTGGTTCCGTCCAATACGAAGTCTCAGGACAAGCCGCGCCTACTCAACAAGTATCACACCTTCATCGACAAGGCCAGTAAGACTGGTAATGGTGGTGGTATCGACCAGAACGTTCAGTTCTTCAACAACTACCGCTACACCCTCTTCGTTCCCACCAACGAAGCCATTCAGACGGCAGTGGCCAACGGCCTGCCGACCTGGGAAACCATCGAAGCTGATTATGAGAGCATTCCGACCTACAAGACGGCAGCCGTGCTGCACCCGTTGAAGAACAAACACTATGTCATCAACGACAACGCAGCCAAAGATACCATTTGGGAAGACTATAAGCAATGGGATGATGACGCACACTTCCTCCTGTACTCCGACAGCCTCCGTATTCAGGCTAAGATCACCTATCTGAACAACTTCATCCGTGGCCACTTCCTCGATAACAGCGTATTCGCCGACAAGACCGCACGTGATGAAGCCGAGTACGTCACCTCCAGCTACAACAGCGAGTACGGTGTTTTCGTCAAGGTTCATGTAAAGCGCGACGGCAATGGCATCCTGCGCGTACGCGATGACAACGGCGGCTCTTCGCTGACCGTCACCGAGAACAAGAACTATATGGCTCGTGACGTTATCTGCACACGTAACAACAACAATCAGTCGCCGACTGGTCAGAGCACGATGAATAACATCATCATCCAAGGTTCCAGCTTCTGCGTCATCCATCAGATTCCCGGTGTCCTAAACCACACCCCGCTGAGCAGCAATGGACAGTACAACATCAACTGGAACGATGCTAATGCCTGCAAGGCATATCTGGACAAACATCCTCTGATAGAGCCCTCGTACGACGTACAGACCGCTCAGGGAGAGGAAATCTCACGTAAGAAAATTGCCCTCCGTATCCGATAAAAAAGTAACACTATGAATAAGATTATCAAACTGATACTGCTGTGGGTAGTATGCTTCACAGCGACCAACGTCAGCGCACAGCGACGCATTTCAGGAACCGTATCGGATGACATGGATGTGATTCCAGGTGCTAATGTCGCAGAACGCGACAAGAACAACCGTATCGTCAGTCACACCGTGACCGATATGAACGGTAACTTCACCCTGACCATCAAGGATCCGGAGAACACCCTGTATATCACCTGTATAGGTCTGAAACCCTGGTCTCAGAAAATCGGCAGCCGTAATGTCTTCAAAGTCACGCTGGCCGACAATACCAAGCAAATGACCGAAGTCACCATTAAGGGTAAGAAAAAACAGCAATCCGGCGGCTTGAGCATCCCCGTACGAGAGTTGGCGGGTGCCACACAGACGTTCAATATGGACGAAATGGAAGGTATGGCCTTCGAGTCTGTGGACCAGGCACTGCAAGGACAAATCGCAGGTCTCGACATTGTGCAGAACTCCGGTAACCTGGGCGCAGGTACTACCATGCGCCTGCGCGGTACCTCTACTATTAATGGTAACGCACAGCCGTTGATCGTTGTCAACGACCACATCTTCGAACTTCCGGAAGATGCACAAACCGTGAACTTCGAGGAAATGGACAACGAGGAACAGTTCTCCACCCTGCTGAACGTGAACCCCGAGGACATCGAGAGCATCGAAGTACTGAAGGACGCCTCCACTGCTAAGTGGGGTAGCCGTGGTGCTAATGGTGTCATCGAAATCAAGCTCCGCCGTGGTCACCGTGGTCCCACCAACGTCACCTTCTCCTATCGTTTCAACGGCACCTGGCAGCCTGACGGCTACAAGATGCTCGACGGTGACGGATACACCATGATGCTGAAGGAAGCTTACTACAACCCGAAGCAGATTGCAACGAACCTGCTGGAACTGGACTACAACCAGGAATATCCCTACATCTACAACCACTTCAACAAGAACACCGACTGGCTGGATGAAGTAAGACAGTTCGGTAAGGAACACAAGTGGTACGTAACCATCTCTGGTGGTGGTGAGAAAGCAACCTTCCGCGTATCAGCCGGTTACGACAGGTCCACGGGTACCGTCATCGGACAGAAGCTCGACCGCTTCACCACGGCAACGGCCCTCGACTACTGGGTCAGCGACCGCATCAAGTTCCAGTCTAACATCAACCTGACGTTCACCACCAATCATAAGAACTATGGTAATGATATATATGATCGCGCGCGTAACGCTATGCCGAACATGGCCGTTTGGGAAGTAGATGCACAGAACAATCCGACTGGCAACTATTTCAATATGCTCCCCCTGGCAGCTACCATCAATGGTACCAGTGCTAATGCCACTGTCAACGATGGTACTAAGACCAGCTGGGAACTGCGCGACATGTTCATCAACGGTAACCCTGTGGCTCGCGCCATGAACGCCTGGAACAAGGAACGTCAGTATAACCTCACCCCGCAGTTCAACATTGAGTACAAGCTGCTCGGTAAAGATGACGATCATACACAGTTGAACTATAAGGGCGACGTACAGCTCAACATCTACAACACCTCCAGCGACCAGTTCGTGCCGGCAGAGCTCCGCACCATGGACTGGCAGTTTGGTGGCGACAATGGTCTCCGTTGGGACAACTCCGGTCACTCTAACCAGCGTAATGAAGTGAGTAACAGTGAATACAAGAGTTTGGAATTCACCACCCGCCACGACCTGCAGTTCTATCCGAAGTTCAAGAACGAAGACTTCAGCGTGAGCGCCCTGCTGCGTTGGGAAATGGCCACCGGCCAGTCCAGCAACCAGAACACTGGCCTTTGGAACGTGCCTAACAACATCACCGACCCCACCGTCGTTGCTCTGCTGAACGCTGCTGGCGCCTCTAACAATGAATGGCGCAATACCAGCTTCTTTGGACAGGTTCACCTCTCCTATAAGAGTAAGTACAACATCGATGCCTCTCTCCGTGCTGACGGCTCTACAGCCTTTGGTGCTGGCAACAAGTTCGGATACTTCCCCTTCGTCGGTGCACGTTGGAACATCATCGACGAGAAGTTTATGGACTGGTCGCGTAAGTGGCTGAGCATGTTGGCATTCCGTCCTACATGGGGTGTCACAGGTAACACCGGTGGCGGTGGCTACAACCAGTACAACAAGTATTATCAGAGCGGCTATTACAACCGCCATACCGTCGTTAAGCCCGAGAACCTCTCACTGCGACTCATCCAATGGGAAAAGACCCGCAAGATCAACTGGGGTTTCAACCTCGGTTTGTTCGACGACCTGCTCCAGTTTGAGCTCGACGTCTACGACCATAAGACCACCGACCTCATCATGAACAATATGCGTATCTCTTCTGCCAACGGCTTCACCCAGCTCAATAAGGTCAATGCCGGTGTCATGCGCAACAAGGGTTGGGACCTGAACTTCCACTCCGGATGGTTCGCTAAGGTCGGCAAGTTCCAGATGAAGGTTCGTGCCAATATCGCCCAGAACTTCAATGAGGTGGAGGAGATGGATCCCCTCATCCTCGAAAGCCTGAACGGTTCCGAGAAATATCAGCCCACCAACCTCGGTTACAACCAGCGTGTACAGATTGGCAACGCCCTCGGTTCTATCTATGGTCTGAAATATCATGGCGTATATAAGTACGACTACGACCACAATGGATATACCCGTGCTTCCTGGTCTGCTTACGGCTACGCAGAGAGCGTACCTGACGGCAACGGCGGCTATCGCAACAGCACCTCCTTCCAGGAGGCTGCCAGCGCCGGCGACGGATGGCACTGGAAGCAGGAAAACGGACAGTGGGTTCACGACTATCCCATCAACACAGCAGCTGCTGCCAGCCGCCGCGGTGATATCGCCACCTGTCCTATCTCCTACGATGCAGCAGGCAATATGCTGACCGACAAGCAGGGTAATCCGCTCCCCATCTACTATGCTTACACCGACAACAACGCCAAGTATCCCTTCAATGGTGGTGATGCCATCTATGAGGATATCAACCACGACGGCCAGATCGACCGCTACGACATGGTTTACCTCGGCAACTCCAACCCGAAGTGCAATGGTGGTTTCGGTTTCACCTTGAAATATGAGCGTTTCCAGATCCTCACGGGCTTCAACTTCCGTATCGGCAACGACATTGTGAACCTTGCCCGCATGAACGCTGAATCCATGCTGACGAACGTAAACCAGAGCTATGCTACCACTTGGCGCTGGCGCAAGAACGGTGACGAGACTCCTATTCCTCGCGCTCTTAGCAGTTCCAGTTTCAACAGCTACAACTCACTTCCCAGTGACCGTTACGTAGAGAAGGGCGATTACCTCCGTCTTCAGTATATACAGTTCAGCTACGACTTCGATCCCAAGAAGCTGAAGAAGTTCGGTATCCGCAACCTGAAGCTCTTCGCTTCCATCAACAACCTCTGGTGCTGGACCAAGTACACGGGTGTCGATCCTGATGTCAGCCCGCAAGGCTACGCCGTCAGCTCCGACAACAACCGTACCCCGCGTACTCGTTCCTTTACGGCAAGTATTAACCTTGGTTTCTAAAACAAGACTGATATGAAAAGGACTAAATTATTATCCAATATAGCACTGATGGGCCTTCTGGCCCTCGGTGCCACCTCCTGCACCGACTGGTTGACCCTGTATCCTCAGGACCGCGTCGTAGAAGAGAACTTCTGGGAGGACAAAAACGACCTTGAAGGCGTCCGCTATGCAGCCTACCAGCAAATGGCAAGCACCCTCGAGAAATTTATCATCTGGGGTGACATCCGCTCGGACAACTACGAACTAAGTCCTCTGAGAACCAACCAGATGGGCAATTATGACATCTACCAGAGGATTCAGAATGCACAGTTAGACTCCACTATGTCTCAGTACGACTGGGGCGGTGTTTATACGACCATCAATTTCTGTAACAAGGTGCTCTCCCATGGTGCCGAAGTACTCGAGCGCGACCCGCAGTTCACAGCCACAGAATGGAAGGAGATGGAAGCTGAAATGAAGGCTCTCCGTGCTCTCAACTACTTCTACCTGATTCGCGCTTTCAAGGACATCCCTTACAGCACGATCGTCATCAATGCTGACGAGGAAGTCATGAACTTCCCGCTTGTTAATCAACTGGCTGTTCTTGATACGCTGATCATGGACGTGCGCCCTGTGGCTGGCAAAGCCCGCAACCGCTTTACGAGCACATCCGACACCAAGGGCATGATGACCAATTCTGCTATCTACGCCCTATTGGCAGATATGTATCTTTGGCGCAGTGCACTCCGCGAAGGCCGCGGGTTCGACGCCATGAAAGTGGAGGCGGACCTCGACAGCGTCATCTATTTCGGCCAGCAATCCATCATTGCTCTCAATAGCCAGAACGACATGGCAAATGCAAACTACGGATCAAGTCGTTCGAAGGCTGAAGACTTCGGAAGCGGCCTGACAGGTGCCTTGTTGATTACAAACGATGACATGACTGCCGCATACAAGGCTGGTGTTGGTGCTTCTCCCATTGTGGATAGTTACAGAAGCATCTTCTCACAAGGCAACAGCGAAGAAAGCATTTTCGAACTTCAGTTCCCATCTGCCGACGAACGTAAGAGCACATTTATCTACAGCTTCTTCGGTAATGGTGATGGACATCATTTCGTTGTCAACGGTAACCTTATTGCCACACTTTATGCCAACGAAAGCGATGATGCGAATAAGGAAGGGAAGCGCGACAGCCGTATGTGGTACAGTGCCCAAAGCTTAATCACCGGCCAGGCCACACCCGAGACCCGTCCTCTCATCTTGAAGTACAGCGATTGTGACTTCACAATGAAGGATGATAAAGATGTCACAGGTGACCCCACAGAATCCGACTATAACAACTGGATCATCTACCGTCTGACAGATGTCATGCTCATGATTGCCGAGGCCCATGTTTGCAAGGCCAAAGGCGCAAGCAACAAAGACGTAGACTTTGTCGCAGCAGAAAATATCGTTGATGCCATCCACAAGCGTTCCACTGTGGGCGAACTTGTTCCGAAGACTCCCGCAGGAACCAAGAACAGCGCCCTCAAGGAGGCTTTCCTGAAGCTCGTCATGAACGAGCGACAGATGGAGCTCCTTGGTGAAGGTCGCCGTTGGTTTGACCTCGTTCGCTACGCTGAAAGATATGCGCGCTACGATATGCTGCAAGATATCAACGGAAATGACTCTGTGGATATCACCAATGGCGCTCTCATCCCCGACCCCCGCGAGCCTGAATATTGGGACGGCACACGCGGTGTTCGTAAGATGATTGCAGACTTCTTAGGAAAGGCATTTCCGAAAGATGAACAAACCCTCAAAAACCGCATTAAGAACCGTTATGGCCTCTACAGCCCCATCTACTATATGGAGAAAAAGGCTAACCACGGTACTGTGGAACAGAATCCTGTTTGGGATCGCGAGAAATAAATTCTTTCACCCCTACCGCTATGATACAGCAAAATATCTTTAAGCACATCTCCCGTCTGCTTCTGCTGGCTATTGTCAGCGGAATGGTGTTGGCGTGCAAAGAGGATGTTGACACCTCTAACCGCTACACCTTCACAGACGAGACCGTGCTCAGTTATCTGGAAAAGCATAGCGAATACAGCGAGTATGTGAACCTGATTAATACGGTTCCAGTAAGTAATCATTCTCAGTCTACCGTTGCTCAGTTGTTGTCGGCTCGCGGACACTATACAGTTTTCGCGCCGAACAATAACGCTATTCAGCTCTACCTGGATAGCCTGCAACGGAAGGGCGAAATCCAGACGGCCAGCTGGGACGGTTTCCCCGATGAAAGGACCCTCGACTCCATCCAAAAGGTGATTGTCTACAACAGCATCATTGATGGTGGTAACCGGGTAACCTACGAGACGGGCAACTTCCCGACTAACAACAACGACGAATTTGGTGTTGCGAACATGAATGACCGCAAACTCAGCGTCACCCGCAGCAAGATTAACCCCGACAGCATCTTCATCAATGGAGAATACCCCATTTCCTTGAAGAACAGGGACATCGTTGCCATAAACGGATGCATCCATGAAATGGAACTTGTCGTAGCTCCCAGCAGCGACCGAGTAACAGATATCATCATGCGATGGGCTGAGAAAGGCGGTAGTGGCTACACCGTCATGTCACGTCTGCTCCTGGCCTGTGGCCTTGGTGATACCATGAGGGCATACCGCGACGAAACGTGGGAAAGACTCGTTGCTTCCGGAGAAGTTGAAGACTTGCCCAAGCACACCAGTTTCGGGCAGATCGGCAGCATGCCCCTCCACCGCAAGTTTGGTTTCACCATCTTCGCCGAAACCGATGACGTTTGGGAACAGCTCCTGGGCAAACAGGCCATGGACATCACCGTAGCTGACGTCAAGGCTTACCTCGAGAGCACGGGTGTCTTCACAGATGCAGGCACAACCACTGATGACAACTACGAGGACGAGAACAACATCCTCAACCAGTTCGTCACCTATCATGTCCTGCCCATGCGAATCAGCCGCGACAAGCTCGTCTTCCACTACAACGAGAAGGGTTACAACTATGCTTCCAGCAAGAACTATACGATTGCCATATCAGACTTCTACACGACCTTGGGCAAGCCGAGACTCATCAAGCTCTACGAGAGTCTTGAGAGCAACGGCATTTATATCAACCGTTTCCCCGTTCTTCGCAACGGACGCGGTGAGTACGCCCCTGATAAGTTGAATGTCAATGACTACCACGAAAGCGGAAAGTTTAAGCCCATCCGTGGTCAGGCATTAACCCCCGACGAGAACATTGGTATCGAGGTCCTCTCTCCCACAGATGTAAATGTCTCCGGAGAAACGGCCTTGAACGGAATCATCTATCCTATCAACAAGTTACTCGTATGTACGGATAACGTGCGCACACAAATGCTGAACCAGCGCATCCGTATTGATGTGGCTACCATGTTCCCCGAGATGCTAAGCAACGATCTGCACGGTATCAAGGAATACTACACTGAAGGAGCTTCCAATTGCCGAGGTATTCCATCGAACTATCCCTACCTTTCTGGTTTGGAGGTCAAGGAGAACACCTTGTTCTATTACCTCCCTGGCCTGAACCGTGGATGGTGCAATATGGAATGCGACGAGTTCAACGTCATCGGACGTTATGAATTCACCATGAAGTTGCCACCCGTACCCAAAGCTGGTCACTATGAACTGCGCTTCGGCGTAGCCACGGGTTCCAGTGTACGCAGTATGGCTCAGGTTTACTGGGGACCGGACAAGTCCTACATGCCCGCCTACGGTATTCCTATGGATCTACGACAAAGCGGTCTCTACCGTCACCTTCCCTCTGGTAACCAGGAATCCAGCATTGGCTGGGAAGAAGACACCAACGACGAGGAATACAACGATGAGGTGACCAAGAAGATGCGCAACAATGGCTTCATGAAAGGGCCCGAATCGTGGACGGCAGTACTCGGTTCCAGCACCACCGTACGCTCCTACGAGTACATCACTCGCCGAATCATGATCAGTGCAGATATGGTTCCGAATCAGAATTATTACATCCGCTTCAAGTCCGTTCTGGACGCAGAGAACAAAGAGTTCTTTATGGACTACATAGAATATGTGGCCAAGGAAGTCTATGACAATCCCGAAGAAAGCGAAGATATATGGTAAACAAATATAAATATATACACTCATGAAAAAAATGAAACTAACGCATATCTTGCGAAACGGGCTGATAGCCCTTTCTGCAGTGCTTGCACTAACGGCATGCACAGAGAATGTGGACATGAGTAACCGCTACACCTTCACAGAGTACACCGTACTTAGTTATCTGGAGCAGGATTCAGCTTATACTGAGTACGTCAAACTCATCAACAAAGTGCATATCAGCGATTACTCCGAATCGACTGTTGCCCAGTTGCTCTCGGCACGTGGACACATCACTTGCTTTGCGCCTAACAACGACGCAATTCAAGATTACCTGGACAGCCTGCAGCGTAAGGGCATCATCAGCGCTGCCAACTGGGACGGTTTCCCCTCAGAGCACGTCAAGGACTCCATCGAGAAAGTGATTGTTTATAACAGCATCATCGATGGTGGTAACGTCCGTTATTATGAGACCGGTAACTTCCCCACCAACGATGGAGATGAGTTTGACCTCCCCAATATGTATGACCGCAAACTCAGCGTCTCTCGCAGCAAGGTCAACCCCGACAGCATCCTCATCAATGGAGAATACCCCATCCACATGCAGCACCGTGACATTGAAGCCATCAACGGACGTATCCATGAGATGGTTCAGGTCATTGCGCCGAGTGCCGACTCGGTGGCTGACAAGTTGATGGAATGGATCAACAACGGTACCTCGAACTATATCACGATGGCACGTCTGATCCTCGCTTGCGGACTGGGCGACACCCTCAACAAGCGTCGTGATGAAGTTTGGGAGACAAAGTACCAGACTGGAGATATCCAAGACATCAAAGACCTGGAAACAGAAGGAAGCGGCACCGGATGCATTCCGGAACACCGTTACTACGGCTACACCATATTTGCCGAGACAGATGCCTTCTGGGAGAAAGAGTTGGGTAAGACCGTTGACCAGATTACGGTACAAGACATCAAGAACTACCTCATAGGCACAGGTTTGTTCCCCACCGCCTCCACTGATGACAACTTCGAAGACGAGAACAACATCATCAACCTCTTCACCACCTACCACATGCTGCCCATGCGACTGACTCGCGACAAGCTTGTTGTCCACTACAACGAGTTGGGATACAACTGGTCGACATCTAAGGCGTTCACGGTAGCCACCGAAGAGTTCTACACCACAATGGGTAAGCGTCGTCTCATCAAACTCTATGAAAGTTTGGAGAGTAATGGCATCTATATCAACCGCTTCCCCATTCTCCGCAACGGACGTGGTGAATATGCTCCCGAGAAGTTAGACATCAATGATTACCATGAGAGTGGGAAGTTCAAACCCATCTATGGCGCAGCAACCACCCCCGACGAGAACCTCGGCATTGCCGTCGGCGAAACAGACTCCCTCAATACGGTAGAGAATGTGATCAACGGCATCATCTATCCTATTGAAAAACTTTTGGTATACACGGAAAATGTGACAGCTCAGTTGAAGTTACAGCGCATCCGTTTTGATGTAAGCACTATCTTCCCTGAAATGTCGAACAACGACCATCGTGGCCGCCGCACCTCCTATACCCATGGTCATGCCCGAAACAAAGGCTTCCCAACAAACTATCAGTATTTTGCAGACTGCGATATCAAGGACGGCACACGTTTCTACTATCTGAACGGTCTCAACTGCGGTTGGCTCAACTGGCAGGGTGATGAATTCAATATCGCCGGCCGCTATGAATTCACCATCAAGTTACCTCCTGTACCCGCAGCAGGACACTATGAACTGCGCCTGGCCGTACAGAGTAACTCGCAATACCGCAGTATGTGTCAGGTTTACTGGGGCGACAACAAAGATTACTTGCCAGCTGCCGGCATTCCCTTCGACATGCGACTGGCAGGCACTGAACGTCACCTCGCTACCGGCACTGTAAAAGACAACACGGTAGGTTGGGAACCTGATGTGGCAGACCCAGCAACCAACGACGAGATCGACAAGAAGATGCGTAACAACGGCTTCATGAAGGGCCCGAACCACTATAGTGCAAATCCCGGTTCCACCACCTCGCTGCGCACCAACGAGATGAAGCTCCGCCGCATTATGGTCAGCGCTGATATGGATCCCAACAAGACCTATTACATCCGCTTCAAGAACGTGCTTGATGCAGACAACAAGCAGTTCTATATGGACTACATCGAATACTGCGCCAAGGAGGTTTATGACAACCCCGAGGAAGGCGAAGACATTTGGTAAAATCAATTAAAAATTATCAATATGGCAAAAAAGAAAATTTTCCGACTCATTCAGGCAGGACTTGCGGCTGTCGTTCTCGCTATGACATTGCCCGCCTGCACTGATGACCATTTCGACGTCAAAGAAGGCGACGGGATGGATGCCAATGCTACCAAGACCCTTTGGGAGCAGATTGAGGCACGTCGCAACAAAGACCTAAGCCGCTTCGCCACCATTGTGGAGAAAACGCCCTATTTCAAGGACGAGGCACACAAGGCCTTCAAGGACGCTGCAAAGACCCAGCCCTACACCTACAAGGATGTCCTCAGCGGTACTCAGATCCTGACCGTCTTCGCCCCCACGGACGATGCCTTCACGGAAACCGAGTACCAGGAGTACCTCACCCTGTTGGAGGGCAGTATGGAAGACCAGTACGATGTTTACCTCAGACTCGTGGGCAACCACATCTGCCGCAACCGTTACACAGCAACGGGAACAGGTGAAGAGAAGCTGGTCATGATCAACGGTAAAAAGGCAACCTTCAACCGTGCCACAAAGAAGTTCAAGGACATCGACCTGCTCACCGACGGCGACACTCCGCTGTACAACATTCCGGCTGTCAACGGAACATTGCACCTCATAGGTCAGGAATCCGACTTCGCCTACAACCTCTATGAATACATCAAGGCACATGGAAGCGAGTTCGGTATGTTAAAGAAGTGGATTACCTCTCACGACACCATCTACTTCAGCGAGGCACTGAGTGTGGAAAACGGTTCCGACGCCAATGGTAACCCCATCTACGTAGATAGCGTCTATACCCGCACCAACACCCTGTTCCGCTATGGTGATTACACCAAACCCGGTGAGGAATGGATCATGCCTCTGAAGTCGTTCCATGGAGACTTTGAAGAGGAAGATAGTACTTGGGTTCTGGCCGCTCCCACCGACCTTGCCTGGCAGACGGCACTCGACACTTATGCCCCGTACTACACCTACGCCACCTTATATATTAATAAGGAGCAAGAGGACATTGAGGTAGAACGTATGCTCCCGAAAGACGGACTCATCAATCCCGACTCCCTGAAGGAACTGGCCATGAATATGGACATCGCCTCCATGCTACTCTTCAATGCACGTCAGCAGCCACGCACTACCGCTCACCGCGGATTCTGGACTGCAGAAGAATTCCAAAGCACTCCAATGCCCAAGATCTTCAACACTCGTCTGGATACCTTTAGGGTGGAACAGAAGCCCGTGACGGACGTCAAGCCTCTCATCTTTGCCAACAACTCAACGCCTGTCACAATTTCCAATGGTCTGCTCTACTCCATCAACAGTTGGAACTTCTTCAAGGCTTATGGCGCATTAGATGTGGAGGTGAAAGTCAGCACCCAGTCTCTCTTCAAGATGGCCACAATGAAATCGTACTACGATTACAACACCTTCAACAACGAGACGAGTAAGCTGGTTAACGACAGCCTCCTCGGCGCCGTCAGCAAAGACTACTTCCTCACCTTCAGCTATGGTGATGACTCCCCGACCATCGACATCAAGCTCTTGGATCGTGAGAACGACCATCAGATTGTGAGTAATCTCGATTATGAAATAGGTATCGTCATGGTTCCTAACTTCTATCGTTGGAGCACCGATTCCATCATGGCAGAGACTTCCAACGAAGTTGCCGTGAAGAAGAACAAGATGCAGGTTCGCATCAACTACAACACCGGAGAGCTGACATCCAAAGGTAAGCCTTCGGAGAAGCTGACCGATAAGTTGGCGTTCGAGTACAACGGCGAGCGTGTTGACACCATCTGGATTAAAAAGGAAGATGGCACCAACTACACTCTCCGCTTCCCCGTTTCCTACAAGAACATCGACGATTCCTATCCGACAATGAATATCACCTCGGCTGCGAAGAGAAGCGAAGTGGGTGCAGGCAAAGAATACCAGCACACCTTCTCTATCGACCGCATCATTTTACGTGCTAAGGAATAACCCCAATTGTTGACTTCAAAAAAATCTGAAAACATGAAAAGATTCAGTATTTCCATCTTAGATAAGGCCGCTCGCACCGGTCTTTACCTGGTTCTCCTGGCAGGATTGGGCTCCACTCCGGCCATGGCTCAGGACGACGAAGTCGAAGTCGACTCTGTGGAGGCTCCCCGACGCATCGTCAAAAAGAAGCCTGCGAAGCAATACCCCATGCAGTCTGTTGCCGGTGTCATCACCGATGGTGCCACGGGTCTACCCATGGGCGGCGTACGCGTTCAGGCTCTGCAGTTGCCTCAGTATTCCACGCTGACGGAAGAAGACGGAACCTACAAGTTAGATGTCCCCACCTTCTGCCATGCACTGGTAATCGACGCTCCTGACTACAACCTTCTCCAGCTGGCCATTAAGGGCAGCGAGAATCAGAACGCCCAACTGCTGGCCAATAAGTTCGAAGGGTTCTATACTGATGGTACCACCATCACCGCCCAACGTACGGCCAAACTCAGTGAGACCAGTTCCCTGAGTGTTGAATCCGATATGCAGCGTCTCCTCGAAGGTGACCTCCGCTCCATCAATCGTAGCGGACAGCCTGCCCAAGGCGCATATTTCACTATTCGTGGTGTCAACTCCATCAACGCCAATGCCCAACCGCTGTTCATCATCGACGGCAATATGGTTGACCTCGAGTTGGAGCGCACCAGCCTCCATGAAGGCTACTTCAACAACCTCCTCTCCGGTCTCGACCCCGAGAACATTGAGAGCGTACAGGTGCTGAAGAACGGAACAGCACTCTATGGCGCAAAGGGCGCTAACGGCGTCGTCATCATCACCACCAAGCGCGGCCGCAGCCAGGCCACCAAGATTAACGTCCGTATCTACGGCGGCGTGGAACTGGCTCCCAGTAAGCTCAGCATGATGGACGGCACCGCCTATAAGCGTTATCTCGGCGACCTGGCCAACACCATTCAGGACATCCGCGAAAGCAAGTCCGGAGGCCTCGAGCAGTTTGCCTTCCTTTCCGACAGCCCGAGCAACTACTATGCTCCCGTCTACAACAACAACACCGACTGGCAGAAGGATATGTACCGCACAGCCTTCGCACAGAACTACAAGGTGAGCGTTGAAGGTGGTGATGACATCGGTATGTATGCCCTCTCTCTGGGCTACACGGATGGCAAGTCCACCCTCAAGGGCAATGACTTCAGCCGCCTGAACCTCCGCTTCAACACCGATATCAAGATGTTCGAGAGAGTCAGTGCTGCTCTGGATATTGCCTACAACCAGACAAGCTACAATGTGCTCGACAACGGTTGGAGCGAGAATTACGATATGCAGAATATCGGTTCCACGAACGTCCTCGGCCTCGTTCAGGCTCCGTTCATTTCGCCCTATGCCTACTACTACGACGAGAACACCAAGAGGCTGGAGCTCTCCGACGACTATGCAGGTAAATATGCCAGCACGAACCTCTCTGGTAAGTGGGTGCAGAACCCCTTCGTATTCCCCCGTTCCCTCGGTATCAACGAGAGCCTGCGTAATCCTTATTGGATCATTGCCAACGGTGAAGGTAAGAACAAGAACTATGCTGAGTTGACACAGATTCTGATCAACTTCGCTCCGAAGTATCAGATCAACGATCATCTGGCCATCAGCGACCGTTTCAATTACACATTGAACCGCAACAACGAGAAGTACTTCCTGCCGATTGCAGGTACCACTCCTTATCAGCTGACCGACCTGGGTTACATCACCTCTGTCCTGAAGACTCAGTTCACCAAGGAAACCACCATCAACAATGATCTCCGCATTGAATGGGGCAACACCTATGGTGCTCACACCATCCATGCCTTCGGCGGCTGGCGCTACAACAACTATAGCTACAGCTACACCTACATGCGTGGTTATAATAATGAGAACGATAAGCTGCCCTTCATCTCCAAGAACATGGGTTACATCAACTATGGTGGTACAAAAGATAACTGGATTGACATGGCCTATTATGTCAACGCCGACTATAACTTCATGAACCGTTACTTCGCACAGTTCACGGCTTCGGCACAGGCCAGCAGCCGTTTCGGTAAGGAAACGAAGAGCGGCTTCAAACTGGCTGGCGTCAGCTGGGGCTTCTTCCCAAGCCTGCAACTCGGATGGCTCATCTCCAGCGAACCTTGGTTCAAAACGGGCCGCGGAGTGCAGTACCTGAAACTCACGGCAGGCGTGGACCAGAGCGGTAACGACGGCATCGACTACTACGCCGCCCGCACCTATTGGGCCAGCAAACAGTTCAGCCGCAACACCGTAGGTCTCGTCCTCGAGAACATCGAGAACACCAGCATCCAGTGGGAAACCACGACACGCTGGAACATTGGCCTCGAAGGTTCGTTCTTCAACAACCGTTTGAACGCCGGTATCGACCTCTTCTGGAGCAAGACTGACAACCTTCTCACCATGAAGGACCTTGACTACATCGCAGGTGTCAGTCAGTACTGGACCAACGACGGTCAGATGAAGAACCGCGGTTTCGAATTCCACGCTAACGCAGCACTTCTTAACAAGAAGGACTGGAAGTGGGAAGTAGGAGCTCGTATTGGTCACTACAACAACGAGATTACCAAGTTGCCCAACACGATGTATATTAAGGATTCCAACAATAACATCGTGAAAACCATCAATGGCTACACCAGCAGCATCTACGGCACCGATAACATTCTCACAGCTGTAGGCTATGCCGCAGGTTCCTTCTATGGTTGGGAAACAAACGGGGTGCTGGCCGACGATGCAGCAGCCCGCACAGCAGGTAGCCTCGGCTACTTGAAGTATCCCACCGGACTCAAGGATGCCAATCAGAAGTATCGTAACTTCCAGGCTGGCGACGTCCGCTTCGTAGACCAGAATGGCGACGGTGTCATCGACGACGCAGACCGCGTGGTTATCGGCAACCCGAACCCCGACATCTACGGAAGCATCTTCACAGCCCTCAGCTGGAAGAACCTCCGCTTGGATATGAACTTCAAGTACTCCCTCGGCAACGACGTCTACAATTACCAGCGTTCCATCCTCGAAGGCGGCAACACCACCTACAACCAGACGACCGCTATGCAGAACCGTTGGACCTACGAAGGTCAGCAGACCGACGTGCCCAAGGTATGCTACATGGACAGCGAAGACTGGCGCAACAACGAACGTATGTCTGACCGCTGGATTGACGACGGCAGCTTCCTGAAGCTGAAGAACGTGCGACTCACCTACACCTTCCCCATAAGGAGCAGCTGGCTGATGGGCCTGCGCATTTGGGGTGAGGCAAACAATGTCTTCACAGTCACCAAGTACCACGGAGTTGATCCCGAAATGTCGAGCCGCAACAGCACCCTCTATCAGGGTATTGACACTGGTCTCCTCTCCGTGGGTCGCAACTTCAATCTCGGTGTAACTATCAACCTCTAATACGACAACATGATGAAAAAGAATATCATTTCCATCCTTCTCCTCGCACTCACTACAAGCTTTGGCTTTACTTCCTGCGAGGACATGCTCACCCCGGACATGGACCGTCACAACGAGGTTGATGCCATCGCCTCCGATACGCTCTATTCCTACTGGGGCATCCTCAAGGAACTGCAAGCGATTTCCGAGCGCTACGTCATCCTCGGCGAGTGCCGTGGCGATTTAGTTCAGCCCACGGAGTACATCAGCGACTCTATCCATTCCATCCTTGATTTCGGCTCCACGGGTGATGCTTCCGACGGTTCCAACCGTTATCTGAAAGCCAGTGACTTCTACAAGATCATCAACTCCTGTAATGCCTATATTCAACAGTGCGACACGCTGAAGAAGACTGGCACCAACAAGAGTGTCATGATTAAGGAGTACGCACAAGTAGCCAGCATTCGTGCATGGGTCTACATGCAACTCATCCTGGCCTACGGCGAAGTTCCCTACTTCGATACTCCTATGCTATCCACCGCACAGATGGAAGACTTCTGGAAGAACAATGCAACCACCGTCAACGCTGATAACTTCACCAACACGAAGGTCGTCACTCAGCTGGAGGAGGTTCGCAACGTAGACCGCGTGAACTATGGCAATTATACATCCATGTGCCACAGCACCCTCTGTCTGTTCCCGCAGAACCTGGTCCTCGGTGATATCTATCTCCTCAAGGCCAAACAGGGCCAGCAGGCAGATTATGCTAAGGCTGCAGGCTACTACTACGACTACTTCAACACCACGTACGGCGGCGTATTGCCGGCAAACAACTACTTTGGAACACTCTCCCGCAGTCAAAGCGATGAAACCGTCCAGTTGTTCTCTTCCTCATGGGAAACCATGTTCGGACAGAATACTGAAGCTACCCGTACACGTGAAGTCATCACTGTCATTCCGAGCTCTCAGAGCAAACTCTGGGGTAGCGTTCAGCGTGGCATACAGGAACTCTTCGGTTTCGACTCTGAGATTTCCGTAAACTCCACCTCTGAGGATACCCTGACCGTGGTCAGCGTAAACCTCTCCACGAACTTCGAGCACCAGCTCAGCCGTTCGCAGGCCTATGTGGACCTCAACGCCGCCCAAGACTACGAGACCTACCTCGTCAGTGGTGGTGTAGCCAGTTGCATGGTTCTCAAAGATGCTGGCGATGCACGTATTAAGATGTCTACAGAGAACTTCCAGGATAGGCAAAATGGCGAGGGCACTGAGGAAGTGAACTTCGTTATGAAGCAAAACATGTCCACTGCAACCACATCCAGTGGGAGAGGGAGAGTTACCATTGTCACCCACGGAGTAACCTTCCCGACCGCCTACCCCATCATCTATCGTAAGGGTAATGTTTGGTTGCATTATGCCCAGGCTTTGAACGGTGCCGGCTTCCCGGGTTATGCTTTCGCAATCCTGAAGAGCGGTCTCTGCGGCAACAGCGCTTGGCTGCCTTCCAGCGAGCAGCAGTATGAGCCCAAAACGTATGTCTACTACGACAAGAGCGAAATCACCGCTGCCGGTGATACTACGTTCTATACAACGAACCAGGCTATGATGTACCATGTGTATGAGAGCGCCGTGGCTGCCGACTCTGTCTTCGCTTTCTCTCCTGCCAACGCCCAGGAACTCATAGAGATTCTGGCTAAAGGTTTGGATTATGAGGAAGTGGAGGGAGTAATAGTCTACACCAACCCCGCAGAACATGCTTTCTACGAGTCTTACAATGGACACCTCCAAGCCATCAGCGCCAACCTCTACCAGAAAGCTACCGAATGGGAAGATTGGATAAGTGAATCTAATACGAACGTTGTCTGCAACCACATCTCCAAGTGGGAGATGAAGGCTGCTAAGGCTGCTCCATACCTCAACTTCGCCACACTCTACCTGCGTGGCGAGACGAGCGACGTAACATACTACGCTCGTGGTGGCGAGACTCAGTATCAGCTGGGCTCTCAGGTGGCCTACCCCAACAACAACGGTAACTTCAACGGCGAACCTGTCACCGCCGGTATCCACACACGTGGTTGCGGACACATCTTCTTCGATGAGCAGAACACCACCTTCAACTACATCGACCAGATCAACAAGATGCGCACTCAGGACAACGAGGCCACTATGACCAAGGCCGAGATCTACGACCAGGCCAACCTCCCGAAGGTTCAGAAAGCCATTGCTCACCTCATCCTCGATGAGTTGGCACTGGAGACTGCTTTCGAGGGCAACCGCTTCTACGACCTCGTCTGCTACAGCCGATTCTGCAACAGTGCTGACGAACTGGCCAAGCGTGTAGCTAACCGCACAGGTTCCACAGATGGTTCGCTCCGCTCCTACCTGCAGAACGAGAAGAACTGGTACTTCAAGTTGCCGCAGCAGTAGTTGACCGTTGAAAAGACATATATACGTCGGGGCAAAGACGTATATACGTAAAGTCAAAGACGTATATACGTAAAGCCGGAGACATATATACATAAATCGGTTTACGTATATACATAAAGTCGAAGACGTATATATGTGTACATTTTAACCGCCAAAGGGTATTGAACGACCCTTTGGCGGTCTTGTTTTGGGCCTCTTGCGAGCGAAGCAGAGACAAAAACAGAGCCCAACGCACTTTTTCTTTCAAAAAGTTGGGCGCGTGTCTATTTTTTCACTATCTTTGCGCCATAAAACACCTATTAAAAACATCACAACACGATGAAAAGATTATTCCTTCTCCTGTTTGTTGCGATAGCATCGCAGCTCACGACCCAAGCCCAGGACCAGAAAGAGCCTTGGCTGAATCCGAACATTACCCGTGTAGGCACCGAAGCTCCGCGTGCCAGTTTCTTCGCTTTCGAGAGCGCCGACAAGGCTGCTCGTGGCGACAAGGCAGCCAGCGAACGTTACCTCTCCCTCGAAGGAAAGTGGCGTTTCAACTTCGCCCAGAACCACGACGAGGCTCCCGCAGGTTTCTTCGCCCTGGACTTCGATGATTCGAAATGGGCAGATATGCCCGTTCCCGGACTTTTCGAGTTCAACGGCTATGGCGACAAAATCTACAAGAACGTAGGTTATTCCTGGGACACCCAGTTCAACTCCAATCCTCCTTTCGTTGAGGAACGCAACAATTACACCGGCTCCTACCGCAAGCTCGTTGCCATTCCCGCCTCCTGGAAGGGACAGGACATCTATCTCCACGTAGGTTCTGCTACGTCGAACCTGCAGGTTTGGGTCAACGGCAAGGAAGTGGGCTACAGCGAAGACTCCAAGATGGAAGCCGAGTTCAACCTGACCAAATTCCTCACCCCCGGCAAGGAGAATCTCATCGCCATGCAGGTCATGCGCTGGTGCGACGGCTCTTACCTCGAGGATCAGGACTTCTGGCGCTTCACCGGTATTGCCCGCGAGGTATACCTCTATACTCGTCCGAAGGCTCACATCCAGGATATCTTCATCCTTCAGAATGTCGTCAATGGTTATAAGGACGGTCAGCTGACAGCCACCATCACGGCTCCTGCCGCTAAGGGCTACATTGTAGATCTCACCCTGACCGACCCTTCCGGTCGCGCAGCCGGCAACACTCAGGCCACTCTCGGCTCTAAGTCCTCCGCACTCACTTTGACCGTTCCCTCCGTCAAAGCTTGGTCTGCTGAGATTCCTAACCTCTATATCGCCACCTTCACCCTGAAGGACAAGAAGGGCAACGCCCTCGAAACCATCTGCCAGCGTGTTGGTTTCCGCAGCATCGAAATTAAGAACGGACAAGTCCTCGTCAACGGTCAGCCCATCCTCATCAAAGGTGCCGACCGCCACGAACTTGACCCCGACGGCGGTTACCTCGTCAGTGTGGAACGCATGATTCAGGACATCAAAATCATGAAGCAACTGAACATGAATGCCGTGCGCACCTGTCACTACTCCGACGATCCCCGCTGGTATGACCTCTGCGATCAGTACGGAATCTATGTGGTTGCCGAAACCAATATCGAGAGCCACGGAATGGGATACGGCGACCGCACTCTCGCCAAGAACCCCATCTACCACAAAGCCCACGTGGAACGCAACCAGCACAACGTTCAAGTACAGAAGAATCACCCCTCCGTCATCTTCTGGAGCCTCGGTAACGAAGCAGGCTACGGTAAGAACTTCGAGGATGCCTACGATGCAGTGAAGGCTATCGACCAGAGCCGTCCCGTTCAGTACGAGCAGGCACATCAGAACGGCAAGACCGACATCTTCTGTCCTATGTACTACGGCTACGAGGGTTGCGAACGCTACTCTCAGGGCGACAACCCACGTCCCCTCATCCAGTGTGAGTACGCTCACGCTATGGGAAACTCCATGGGCGGCTTCGCTAAATACTGGGAACTCGTCCGCAAGTATCCGAAGTACCAGGGCGGCTTCATCTGGGACTTCGTGGATCAGGGTATGCGTGCCACCAGCCGCGTAACAGGCAAGGAAATCATGGCCTACGGCGGTGACTTCGGCCGTTATCCGGCTTCTGACCACAACTTCAACTGCAATGGTGTCATTGCTTCCGACCGCTCGCTGCACCCCCACGCCTACGAAGTACAATATTACTATCAGGACATTTGGGCCACCGTGCCCGAGGGCAAGACTCTGCTCGACGGTGAAGTGGAACTCTACAACGAGAACTTCTTCCGTTCCACCGACGATGTGGAAGCCGTTGCATCACTGCTGACCTACAGCGGCGGCCAGATCCAAGAACAGTCCAACGACCGTCCTATCCCCATCCAGCTGGCTCCCCAACAGCGTCAGCACTTCGACATTCCCGCTCAGCTGTTAGACTATCTCCAGAGCGCCGTGCAGCATAGCCAGTGGGCAGCCATCAATGTTCAGTTCCGCCTCACCCGTGATCGTGGCCTTCTCAAGAGAGGCGACGTCATCGCCCGTGCCCAGTTCGAGCTGAAGCCCTTCGCCTTCCCGCAGGCAGCTGCAGTTATCGCTGCCGCCACTCCCGCTACGGTTCAGGTTGACGATGCCAAGTCCTGGCTCACCCTGAAAGCCAACGGTGTCAGCGTCACATGGAATAAATGGACGGGCAACATCGACTACTACGATGTCAACGGCACTCCAGTCCTCGAAGACCGCAAGAGCGTGGAACCCAGCTTCTGGCGCGCTCCGACCGACAATGACTACGGTGCACAGCTCCAGAACAAACTTGGCGCATGGAAATATGCCCGCTGGGACAAGAGGAGTATGGAATGTACCAAACTCGACAACCAGAGCCAGCAGGTCGTCGTGAAATACCATAGCGACGGCGTTGATGCAGATCTCACCATGACCTATGTCCTCACTCCGAAGGGCGAACTCATCATTACTGAGGATCTCGACGTCAACGAACAGGCCGAACGCAAGCCTCAGATGATGGCGATGGGTATGACCTGGCGTCTGGCCAAGGACTACAACACCGTACGCTACATTGGCCGTGGCCCCGTCGAGAACTACAGCGACCGCAAGGACAATGCCTTCATCGGCATCTATGGCGGCCCCGTTGACAAACAATATTGGAACGGATATGTGCGCCCACAGGAAAGCGGCAATCACTGCGACGTTATGTGGTGTCGCATGGAGGCTGCCTCACGCCCGAACATTTATTTCGAAGCATGCGGCCCCATGGAATTCTCCGCCCTGCCCTATGAAATCGAGGACCTCGACGACGGCCCCCGCAAGGATGCACACCAGAGTCATAGCGGCGACCTGATTGAGCGCAACTATACTGTTGTTCAGATCCGTGCCTTCCAGATGGGAATCGGCTGTGTCAACAGTTGGGGTGCCTGGCCGCAGGATCAGTTCGTACCCAAGTACGAAGACCACATCTTCACTTACATCGTAAGACCTCAACTCTAACAATTAAATGAAAGAGAGCTCTTCAAGAAAGCAACCTGTCACCCCCACCCCTCGGAAATGGACGGATTCCCTGTGGTATTTATCCATTTTCGTGGTAGTGGTGGTGGCAGGTTATTCACTTGTCAATAAAGAAAATGAATTACTTTGGCGAGCACAGGAGCTGAACCTCTGGCTGCCCACAGGATTATATTGGAAGACCCTGATGCAATATCCGGGCGGTACTGTCTCTTGGTTCGGTACCTACCTGACCCAGTACTTCTATTATCCCTGGCTGGGCATCGGCATCCTCTGCGGTTTGTGGCTCATCATCTGTGCCTTGCTCATCTGGGTCTATCGCCTTCGTGGCCCGTGGAAGCTCCTGACGCTGCTGGTGCCCCTCGCACTGATGGCCTGCTTTGTGCAGACAGGCTACTGGGTTTACTACCAGAAACTCCAAGGTCATCTTTTTGTACCTACAGTCGGTGTGCTCTTCGCTGTTCTCTGCCTGAGTGTCCAGCGTCTTCTCGACAATGTCCTTTCCGACAAGGTGGCACCATGGGCACGCTTTATCTGGATAGCACTCGTTTGCATCGTGGGCTATCCTCTTTTCGGTGCGTGGGCTCTTGGAACTACTGGACTGTTAGGAATTCTACCGCCCAAGGCAGAAGGCTCCTCTTTCAACTTTAAGAGTTTCGCTTTCAATATCCTTTTCGCCCTGGCGCTCATCGCTGTCGTCCCGCAAGTCTACTACGGCCGTCTCTTCGAGATGACCCAACGGGCGCTGGTATATGTCGCCGGTATGCCTTCTTTGCGCTACGGGAAGGAGGTATATGAAGTCTATCGCCTACCCTACTATGCCATCATCCTTGCATTCACCCTTATCGTGGTTGTCAGTGTCTGCGACGGTTTCCCCTTCGTAAAACGATGGAAGCAATGGATGAAGAGTGCTATCGCTGTAGTTCTTGTAGCTTTAGGAATCATCGGAGTCAGTAAAGTATGGTACCACGATGTGAACTTCCAGAAGGAACTGGCAATGTACCACGCTATCGAAGACCTCGACTGGGAACGTGTGCTCCGCATCGCTCGCGATGGAAGCAGCGACGTGAAGCCTACCCGCCAAATGGTGATGTTCAAGAACCTGGCTCTCTTCCGCCTCGGGCGCGCTGGCGACGAGATGTTTACTTATCCCGAAGGAGCCACACAACAGAACGCCCCGTGGCGTGTTCATATGGCACAAATTGGCGGCAAACTCGTGTATTATCACTACGGCAAGGAGAACTTCAGTTACCGTTGGTGCATGGAAGACGGTGTGGAATTCGGATGGAAGGCAGAGACTTTCAAGCTAATGGCCCGTGCCAGTCTCCTCAATCAAGAATGGGTAGTTGCCCGCAAATACCTGAACTATCTGAAGCAGACGCGCTTCCACCGCCAATGGGCAGAACATTACGAGGCACTGCTGAAGTCGCCCGATGCATTTGACTTAGAGAAGTTGGAAGCCTCTGTGAAGGCAGGCAAACCTCTCATGTGTGAGCGTGACCTGAAGGAATTTGCACCCATTATGCACCTGATGACCTATCCTAACCGACTCGACGGCGACAATACCCTCGTTGAAATGTACCTTATGCAGACCTTTGCTCACGGGAACGGCGACGACCCGCTGTTCCAGGAACAGACACTCATCAGTGCCCTGCAGATGAAAGATATCGACCTCTTCTGGCCTCGTTTCATGAAGTTTGCCACGATGCATCCTACGATCCACATGCCTCGTCACTATCAGGAAGCCGCTTACCTCTATGGTCATCTCGAGAACAAGGTCAATATCTCACGCATGCCCTTTGACCCGGAAGTACGCGACAGCTACGAACGGTTCATGAAGTTCAACGAACAGTGTGGACCAATGACCGAAGAGCAGAAAGCCATCGCTTTCTATCCCCAGTTTGGCGGCACCTTCTATTACTTCTATTTCTTAATCAGGAACCAAAAGACAAATTAAGACCCACCCCTGCCCCCTCCCGTAAGGGAGGGGCGTTAGTCCCTTATCATTTTATGACTTGTATCCTCTCTATACTACATCATTGTCTAACATCGCGCCAGCTTCTCCCCTCCCTTACGGGAGGGGTTTGGGGGTGGGTCTTTATTCTTTGTGCCTGCACCTCCCCTTCCGTCCCCACCTCATTCACGGAAAGCGATGAACTGCCCACCATCTATCCCGACTATGTTGATGTCACTGTGCCCGTGAACATTGCTCCACTGCATTTCCATATTGACCACGACAGCACGGCCACCGACTTTGTCACTCGCTTCACGGCAGGTGCCGAAGTATGGACGTTTGGTGGTGAAGATGTTTGTCCTGGCCTGAAAAACTGGAAGCAGATGAAAGCTGCCGCTCTCGCTGCCAGCAGCCTAATCACAGTGGAAGTCTTTGAGCTGCAGGCCGACCGTTGGCTCCACCACAAACCTTTCAGCATCAGCGTTTCCAACGACAGCATCGACCCATATATCTCCTATCGCCTCATCTCACCCTCCTATGTTACCTACGAGGATTTGACATTGAACCAGCGCTGCCTGGAAAACTTTGAAGAGAGCCTCATCTACGGTAATATGATTAACAGCGACGAGGAGAATGGGCAGTGCATCAATTGTCACCACGCCCAGTGGTACAACCCGAACCGTATTCAGTTCCATGTTCGCCAGTACCTCGGTGGTACGATTATCGCCTATGATGGAAATCTTCAGAAGATAAACCTGAAGACAGACAGCACCATCAGTGCTGGTGTTTATCCCACCTGGCATCCCACGAAGCCTTGGATTGTTTACTCCACCAACAACACAGGTCAGAGTTTCCATACACGTGATATCCAGAAGATAGAAGTACAGGACACCAAATCCAATCTCATCTTCTACGACCTCGAGCGTAACGAGGTGCTCCCCATCACTCGCGACACCACGGACTTCGATTGCTTCCCCTTCTGGAGTCCCGACGGTCGGTATATTTACTACGTCAGCGGTCACTGGGACGCTCTCGGAGAAGCGAACCCGGACTTCGAACTCATCAAGTATTACACCCAGATGCAGTACAACCTCTATCGGATGCCTTTCGATGAGCAGACACGCACCTTTGGTCCGCGGGAACTGATTTACGATGCTTCCTTACGCAACCGCAGTGTCACCTTGCCACGTATCTCTCCCGATGGCCGATGGCTGATGTTTGCCCAAGGACGCTTCGGTATCTTCCATATTTGGCACAACGACGCAGATCTCTACATGATGGACCTCACAAAAGTAGTTCCGGAACCCGAGCCCGCTGTAAGTCGCGTAATCCAGCACTCCCACACGGCAGCACAACAAGAACAGGTCTCTGATGTAGAGTTGGCCAACCGTGCCGACAGCATTCGAGAAGCACAAGGTCGTCAGGTTCCCTTCCCTGAGAGCATCTATCCCATCACAGAACTGAACTCTCCCGAAGTCGAGAGTTGGCACTGTTGGTCCAGCAATCAGTGCTGGGTCGTTTTCTCTTCCCGACGCGTTGATGGCAATTTCACACGTCCCTTCATCGCTCACTTTGATGGCAAGGGTCATTTCAGTAAACCCTTCGAGCTGCCACAGGACGACCCACAGTTCCATCGTCAGTTCCTCCGCAGCTACAATATTCCAGAATTCCTATCAGGGCCCGTCACCATCACCCCTCAGGAGTTCGCAAGAATCGTCCGGCAAGATGCCATTCCATCCAAATTAAGATTAGAATAATGAAAAGGCTATGTTCCATCCTGTTTGTTGCGATAATATCACAACTACAATTCTCCTCCTCCCTCTACGCTCAAGGTACTCTTGAGGACTATAACCGTGCCTACGCACTCCAGCGCACCTTCAAGACCAGCCTCATTCACAATCACGTCGATGACGCCCGCTGGCTGCCTGATGGCCGCTTTCAATACCACCTCACCGACGGCGGTAAGGGCGCATGGCATTTCGGGCAAGTCAATGCCGACGGCACCATCACTCTCGCTGACTCCACTGCCGAGCGTCCCATCGAAGCACCCCAAGGTCCTCGACAAGGTGCGTGGCGCTTCCCTCGCCGCGACCAACGTTCAACCACCCGCTTCATTGCCAACCCCTCCAAGCGCCGTCAAGAACGCCACTGGATGGAGACCGACGATGAGCGCGGCGGTGATCTTGTACCGTCTCCAGACTCATCGCTCGTTGCCTTCATCCGTAATGACAATGTCTATGTAGCCAAGCCTGATGGCTCTGAAGCCCGTGCACTTTCTGAGGAAGGCACTCTCAGCCACTACTTCAGCAGCTACATCCGATGGAGTCCCGATGGCCGCTTCGTTGCCGTCAACCGTATCCGCCCTATCGAAAAGCGCTACGTCTATTACGTTGAGTCCTCCCCTGCCGACCAACTCCAGCCTATCCTCCACAAACAAGAATACGCCAAGCCTGGTGACGAACTGGCCCAAAAGACACCTTATATCTTTGAGGTTTCCACTGGCCGTGCTGTCACCCCGGCCCCAGACCTCATTGCCAACCAGTATGATCTCTCCCGACTCGAATGGCTGAATGACTCTCAAGGCATCCGTTTCGAATACAACCAGCGTGGTCACCACCTATACCGCGTCTATGAGATGAATCTGGAAGGCAAGGTACGTACCCTCATCGAAGAGCGTGAAGAAAAGTACGTCCGCTACTCCAACAACTTCCGCCGCGAACTACAGGGCGACAGCCTCATCCTCTGGCTCTCGGAGCGCGACGGCTATCCCCACCTCTACCTTTTCGACACCACCGCTGCACCCAAAGGCAAGAAAGCTTCAAAAGGCAAGAAGACTTCCAACAGTCCCGTAGGCGGTGGTTCATCTGCCACCTCTGCCAACGAGTGTCCCTCCCTGCAGCTCACCCGCGGTTCATTCTGTGTTCGCCGCGTCCTCCATATCGATGAAGAGAATGGAATCATCTATTTCACTGCCAATGGCATACACCCCGATGAGGATCCCTACCACATCCATTATTGTCGCGTAAATCTCGACGGCACTGGCTTCACAGATCTCACTCCCGAGCCAGCCAACCATAATGCCCGCTTCAATGAGGATTTCTCGGCCCTTATCGACACCTACTCCACTCAGGACACTCCTCCCACCACTAAGGTGAGAGTGCTCGGCAGTTCCACTACCGCCATAACCCTCGCTACCGCCGACATCTCGGCCCTCACCGCCACCGGATGGGTCGCCCCTGAAATCTTTGTAGCCCCCGGTCGCGATGGTGTCACTCCCATGTGGGGTATCATCCAACGGCCCACCAACTTCGATCCCACGAAGAAATATCCTGTCATAGAGTATATCTATTCGGGCCCAGGCGACAGCTACGTTCCCAAGTCCTTCCAACCATATAACGGCTACACCACCTCCCTCGCGGAACTTGGCTTCATCGTTGTACAGCTCGATGCCATGGGAACCAGTAACCGAGGCAAGAAGTTCGAGGAGATTTGCTATAAGAACCTGAAAGATGCAGGATTCCCCGACCGAATCGCCTGGATCAAGGCCGCAGCGGCCAAATATCCTTATATGGATATCGACAGAGTGGGCATTTATGGTTGTTCTGCAGGTGGACAGGAGAGCACTGCCGCTGTTCTTTTCCATGGTGATTTCTACAAGGCCGCCTATAGTGCCTGCGGTTGCCACGACAACCGAATGGATAAGATCTGGTGGAATGAACAATGGATGTCCTACCCGATAGACTCCTCCTACGTCGAATGTTCTAATGTCGAAAATGCCTATCGCCTCGAACGTCCTCTAATGCTCGTCGTCGGAGAACTCGATGATAATGTGGACCCCGCCAGCACCATGCAGGTCGCCAACGCCCTCATTAAGGCCAACAAGCCCTTCGAACTCGTCGTCATTCCCGGAGCCCACCACACCGTTGGTGAAGCCTACGGCGAGCACAAGCGCTACGACTTTTTTGTCAAGAATCTCCTTGGCATCGACCCGCCCGCCTGGAGCGAAGTGAAAACTAAATAACAGACCCACCCCTCACCCTCCCTGTGAGGGAGGGAGTGGTCACCACCCCAGTAGTGAAATAAAGAAATTCTGCTCCATGAACCCAGAATTATCCAAAAGCATCAGTAACCATCCCCTCCCTCACAGGGAGGGTGAGGGGCGGGTCTCTCTGTTATCACCAGAGCAAATATCCCTCTGGCACCAACTCCTCTCTGCCGCTCATCATATTGTCCTCACCTGCCACCGCGGCCCCGACGGCGATGCCATAGGCTCCACGACGGCTCTTGCCTCGTGGCTGCGTCGTCGCTATCCGAAGACAGATGTCCGCATCATTGCCCCCACCATCTTCCCCGACTTTCTCAAGTGGATTCCCGGAGCCGACGAGATTCTCGTCTATGAGAACCATGAGAATGAGGTGCGCCCCATTGTTGAAGCCGCAGACCTTGTTGTATTATGTGACCACGGAGAACTCAGTCGTATGTGGACATTAGGTGATGTCGTTCGCGACCATCCTACACCTCGAATCTTAATTGATCACCATCTCGACCCAGAGTCCGGCATTGCAGATCTCGTCATCTCTCATCCCAGCCTCTCCTCCACTTGCGAAGTACTACTGAGGGTAATGCTAGAGATAGACTCTCCCTCCGCCCGCCCTGTGAGGGAGGGAGTGGTTTCCAACGAGGATAAAAGTTTACTTCCTTCAAATGATTCAGCTCCCTCCCTCACAGGGAGGGCGGGGGGAGAGTCTTCCTTTCTCACCCACGATGAAGCGGTCTCCCTCTATACGGGTATGATGACCGATACCGGTGCCTTCACCTATGCCAGTTCCCGCCCCGAGATCTTCGAGCTCATTAGCATCCTCCTCCAGTACGGCATCGACAAGGACAAGATCTATCGCAATATTTTCTTCACCTACAGCCCCAACCGCATGAAGCTCATGGGGTATATGCTCTATGTGAAGCTCGATGTATGGAAGAAAGCCCACACCTCTATCATGACCCTCACCAACGCTGAACGCCGCCGCTTCAATGTTCTTAATGGTGACACCGAAGGACTCGTGAACCTTCCCCTACAAATCCTTGGAATGAAACTCTCCGTCTTCCTCCGCGAAGACACCGAACACCCCTGCATCCGCGTCTCCCTCCGTTCTGTCGACGATTTCCCATGCAACGAGATGGCCGCCGAGTTTTTCGGCGGTGGAGGCCACAAGAATGCTGCAGGCGGCGAGGTCTGGGGCACCATGGATGATGCCATCGAACTCGTCAAGAAAGCCGTACAAAAATTCATGCCACAACTAAAAGCCGAATAACAATGAAAAGACTACTCCTCATCCTGCTTGTTGCTGTGCTACAGCACCCCCTATCCGCCCTTGCCGATGATTTGTCCAACGATGGCGGACCAATGACCGAGGCCACACAACGTTCTGGGAAAGTGCTTGATATGATTATCAAGGTCAACAACTACTGGCAAGCCAACAACTCTCCCTACGTTCGTTCCTTCTGGGATCATGCTGCCTATCACACCGGCAACATGGAGGCCTATCGCCTCACAGGCCGTGCCGACTGGTATGAATATACCGATAAGTGGTGCCGCCATAACGAGTGGAAAGGCGCTAAGAGCAACAACGTCCGCAACTGGAAGTATGCCACCTACGGCGAAGGGCAGGACTTTGTCCTCTTCGGCGACTGGCAGATTTGCTTCCAAACCTATATTGATATGTATAACCTGGTCCCTGCTCCCTATAAGGTGGCTCGTGCCATCGAGGTGATGAGCCATGAGTGCTCTATGGAGGAGACGCATTTCTGGTGGTGGGCAGACGCCCTTTACATGGTGATGCCCGTGATGACGAAGATGTACAAGCTCACTGGTGAAATCAAATATCTTGATAAACTCACGGAGAATTTCCTGTGGAGCGACAGTTTGATGTTCGACCATGACGAACAGCTCTACTACCGCGATGCCAAGTACATCTACCCGAAGGTAAAGACCGCCTGCAACGAGGGCAAGAGCTTCTGGGCACGCGGAGACGGTTGGGTCCTTGCCGGTTTGGCCAAAGTCCTTGCCGACATGCCGCAGGACTACAAGAACCGCCCCATCTTCGTACAGCGTTTCCGCCAGTTAGCCGAAGGCGTTGCACGAGTACAACGACCTGATGGCTACTGGAGCCGCAGTATGCTCTGTGAGGACGATGCCCCTGGTCCTGAGACCTCCGGCACAGCTTTCTTCACCTACGGTATGCTTTGGGGTGTCAACAACGGCTACCTCGACAAGGATACTTATGCTCCCATCATCCAGAAAGCATGGAAGTACCTCTCTGAAAAGGCATTGCAGCCCGACGGAAGTATCGGCTTCGTGCAACCCATCGGCGAGAAACCCGACCCCACCAAGACGGTCGATGCCCACTCTCAAGCCCCCTTCGGCACTGGTGCCTGGCTCCTCGCAGCCTGCGAGATGGTACGCTACATCGATGCCGATCCGCTCATCGACCGCCCTAATCCAGATGCCATCACCAACAGCATCTATCACCACACCCCCGGCACTCCCACCGTCAGTGGCCCCATTAACGGCGGTGCTGCCGCCTACACAGGCGGAGCCCGAGCTGCACGTCCCATCGATAGGGGGCACGAGAGTTTCTGGTATTCCGAAATCCACAATCCCACCAAGGACAACATCTCTCAGGTCATCGAGCTCACCACGATGGACATCCTTAAAAATGCCAACTGCGCCGTCGCCCGAGAGTTTATTGTCGTGGATGGGGATTATAACGAAGTACCCTATCAGATTACCCACGACGGCAAAGTCATCGTTTTCTGCAGCGTGCGTCCGGAGAGCAGCATCTCCCTCAGTATGATCTTAGGCCAACCGCAGGACTACGAACTCACCTGCAACGGCCGTATCTACCCCAACCGTTGGGACGACCTCGTCTGGGAAAACGACCGCTGTGCGTGGCGCTTTTATGGTCCCGGAGCTCATAAGAATATGAATAACAACGCTTATGGTTTCGACACCTTCGTAAAGAACACCCCCCACCCCATCCAGGACCAGCTCTACCACAACGAACTCACCTCCTACGGCGTCAACGAACGTATTCGCCGCGAACAGAGCCCCATGGACTGGAATGAAGTACATCGCGGTTATACGTACCATCGCAACCACGGAGCCGGTATGGATGCATATACCGTCGGTGCCACCCTCGGAGCGGGAGCAGCTGCACTGATAGGGACTGACGGCTCCCTTGTCTATCCCCTTTATTATGAGAAAGCAGAGATTCTCGACAATGGTCCGCTCCGATTCACCGTCCGGATGACCCTGCCAGAGAGGACTGTGGATGGAACTCCTGTACGCGAGACCCGCCTTATCACCCAGGACTGCGGCAGCCATTTCGCACGCGTCGAAGTAACCTACGAAGGCCTCTCACGCCCCACCCAGGTCTGCACCGGCATCGTCGTTCATGAGTCTGCACCCAATGCCTATACGCTCAACCCAAAAGAAGGTTGGATTACTTACGCAGAACCCCTCGATCTGGCCGACCGTCGCATGAACGGTGAACACTATATTGGCATCTTCTTGCCGCAAGTGAAAGAGAATAAGAAAAAAGTGAAAAATGAGGTAAAGTACCTCCCGCTGCCCGAAAAGCGCGCTGGCGGCATCGGCCACGCCCTCATCCAAACCACTTACACCCCCGGCCAGCCCTTTGTCTACTACACAGGTTCCGCCTGGAGCCTCTATGACGTTCCGACACACGACATCTGGCAAGCCACCCTACGCCACGAGGCCAGCATCCTCCAACAAGGCTTGCAACTCGTGGAACATTGATTATCGACCACACTCTAAACAATGAAAATCAATCCCTATTCCCTTCGTGCAGAGAGGATGATTATGGCCGTGATTCTCATCAACTCGGTCATCATCTTCCTCGACGCCTCGGGTGTACATCGCCCGTTCGTCATCTACCTCGACATCCTATGCTCCTTCATCTTCATTGTCGAGATGCTCGCCAAGATGCGCGTTGATGGCGTACTGGGCTACTGGCGTAGCGGATGGAACCGTCTCGACGGCACCCTCGTTCTTCTCTCGTTGCCCTCCATCTTTGCCTTCTTTATTCCCATCACCGACCTCTCCTTCCTGCTCATCTTCAGGATGCTGCGCGCTTTCCGTTTCTTCCGTCTCATCCACTTCTTCCCTGGAGCAGAACAGATTGGAAAGAACTTCCGAAAGGCGTTGCGCGAATCCTTCTCCCTCTTCGTCGGCTACTTCATTGTCATCTGCATTTTCGCACTCCTTTCTACGGCTCTTTTCGGCCATGTCTCCCCAAAATACTTTGGTACACCTTGGGATTCCATCTACAGTGTCTTCCGACTCTTCACCGTCGAGGGCTGGTACGACATTCCCGACTCCATCTCATCCGCCTATGGCACTTGGGGCGTCTTCTTCGTCCGCCTCTACTTCGTCTTCCTTCTCATCATCGGCGGCGTCATCGGTCTCTCTCTCATCAACTCCGTCTTCGTCGATGCTATGGTCAGCGACAATAACGATGATGTCCTCGAGCGCCTCGACCAGCTGGAGAAGAAAATCGACCAACTCATAGAGGCAAATAAAGGAAAAACAGAAGATAATATATAAAAAATAGTGAAAAGGACGGTTGAATATCGAAAATTGTTGTACCTTTGCACCGCCAAAAGTTCTGAAAGCAACATGAAACACAATATATGGAGTATGAAAATGAATAGACTCTCATCCACTTGGATTCGCACAGCATATGTGCTAACCATCCTGTTTTGCACCACAAATATCCAGGCCCAGCAGACCGGGGGGCACGATGCCTCGCTGAAGTTGTGGTATGACCGACCCGCTAAGGACTGGCTGTCCGCGCTACCCGTTGGTAATTCGACTCTTGGAGCCATGGTCTATGGTGGTACAGAGACGGAGGAACTGCAGCTGAACGAAGAGACGTTCTGGAGCGGAGGCCCTCATCGCAACGACAGTCCCTCGGCACTCGAACATCTGGAGGAAGTACGCCAGCTGATCTATGCTGGACGCGAAGACGAGGCAGCGAAGCTCTGCGACCAATACTTCGTAAAGGGTCCTCACGGACAACGTTATCTCTCATTGGGAAGTCTGTTCATGCATTTCTGGAACAGCCATCGTGCCCACGACTATCGCCGTGAGCTGGACTTGCAGACGGCAATGACTACGGTGAATTATCGTGTGGGCGAAACCAACATCCGCCGCACCGTCTTTGCATCAATGGCAGACAGCGTGATCATCGTCCGTGTGGAAGCCGACCATGTGGGTTCTCTGAGTTTTGCCCTCTCGCACGAGAGTCCCTCGCCCTCGCAGGTTACGATACAGAACGGTGAAATGCTGGTGAAGGTGGACGGCGAGGAACATGAGGGTATCCCCGCTACACTGAAGGCCGAGTGCCTCATCCATATCCAGACTGACGGCACATTGGAAGCCAGTTCCGATAACCTCGCGGTTCGTGGAGCCACTACGGCCACGCTGTTCATCTCCGCTGCCACGAACTTCGTCAGCTACAACAACGTCAGCGGCAATGCGGCACAGAAAAATCGCCGCCGCATGGATGCTGCGCTGGCAAAGGACTATGCCTCGCTGTTAAGTCGCCATGTAGCTACTTATCGCCAGCAGTTCGATCGCGTTAGTCTGTCACTACCGTCCAACGAGCAGAGCCTGCAACCCACCGACCGCCGACTGGAAGCCTTCGCCAACCCGCCAAGAGGACTACGAGCCGTAAGATCTGGGGGAAGACAGCCTCAGAACCACCCTTCTGGCCGCGCATCAGACAACGCCCCTGGTGACCAGGCACTGGTGGCACTGCTGTTCAACTACGGGCGCTACCTGCTCATCAGCAGTTCCCAGCCGGGCGGTCAGCCTGCGAACCTTCAGGGCATCTGGAACGACAAGCGCTTTGCTCCTTGGGATTCGAAGTACACCATAAACATCAATGCCGAGATGAACTACTGGCCCTCGGAGGTCTGTAACCTGACAGAGACTGCCGAACCACTGTTCTCTATGATTCAGGACCTCAGCCAGACGGGCGTAGAGACGGCTCGCACGATGTACGGCTGTCGCGGCTGGGTGGCCCACCACAATACGGACCTCTGGCGCATCACGGGCGTTGTCGACGGTTCCTTCTGGGGACTGTTCCCCTGTGGCGGCGCTTGGCTGACCACACATCTATGGCAACATTACCTCTTCACGGGTGACCGCGAGTTCCTGCGCCGCTACTACCCTGTTCTTCGAGGTGCAGCGCTGTTCTGCCTCGACTACCTGAAGCCTCATCCCCAGAAAGGATGGCTCGTGATGGCTCCTTCCGTCTCGCCGGAGCACGGTCCCATGGGCAAAGTACCCATCACCTCTGGTGCCACCATGGACAACCAGATTGTTTTCGATGTGCTCTCACAGGCGCTGGAAGCAGGGCGTATCGTAGGAGAATCGCGCCGTTTCACGGATTCACTCAGCACTGCCCTAGCCCAGTTGCCACCTATGCAAGTAGGTCGCTACGGTCAGCTGCAGGAATGGCTGGAGGATGCCGACGATCCAAAGGATGAGCATCGCCACGTCTCGCACCTCTATGGTCTCTACCCTTCAAACCAAATCTCTCCCTATACCCACCCCGAACTCTTCGCCGCAGCCGCTACAACGCTCAAACAGCGTGGTGACCAGGCTACAGGCTGGAGTCTGGGTTGGAAGACAAACTTCTGGGCACGTCTGCAGGATGGCAATCACGCACTGACCATCCTTACGAACCTGCTGCATCCGCTTCCCGATGACTCCCAGGCCCGCTTCTATCCTCAGGGACGCATGTATCCCAACCTCTTTGACGCCCATCCTCCCTTCCAAATCGACGGTAACTTCGGCGCCACCGCAGGTATTGCTGAGATGCTGCTCCAGAGCCACGACGGTGCTGTACACCTGCTGCCAGCACTACCTTCAAAGTGGACTGAAGGCAGCGTTCACGGACTCATGGCTCGTGGCGGTTTCGAAGTGGACATCGAATGGAAAGACAGTACGTTGACAAGTGCCACCGTCCACAGCCGATTAGGAGGCATTCTGCGCCTGCGTTCGGGCAAGCCACTAAAAGGCAAAGGACTGCGCGCTGCATCGGGCGTACTCAAGAATCCTCTCCTGTCTTCAGCTAACGTGCGCCAGCCGCTTGTTTCTGCTGAAGCGACCACCCACCAGACGCCAACCGTAGCCACAGTCTACGAATATGACGTGAAGACTCGTCCTGGCGACATCATCGAATTGACGACAGCAAATGAATAGAATCGCAATATTCGCGGCAGCATTGCTGACCGCCCTTGGGCTCTGCGCACAAACACCTCACTTCTACGGCCCCGACCGCCTCAGTAGTACCCTCATCACCGCCATCACACAGACGGCCGACGGATTGCTATGGGTGGGTACGGATCATGGCCTCAACCGCTTCGACGGCTACACCTTCACCGAGGCATCACTACCCATCGAGACCGGTGGCGAGCGCCTGGGCGAAATATCCGTGCTTTGCTCAGACAACGACGGACGCCTTTGGGTAGGTACGGCTCGTGGACTATTGCTCTACGACCGCGCTACAGACAATTTTATTCCCGTCAGCTTCCCTGACAGTATCGTTCCTCGAGTGAGCAAACTGACCCCACAACACGACGGCGGTATGGCAGTGGGAACTGCAGGCTTCGGCACCTTCCTCGTCAATGCCTCAGACCTCACGGCACAGCCCAAGGATGGTAGCATACCCGAGGGAGAAGAAGCATTCATCCCTGAAGAGACACTGGCCCCCGAGCTACGCCCCTTGACACCAACGGGCATGACGCTGACCTGCTCAGTTCAGGATACCAACGGAAATATTTATATAGGAACGCGCGGGAACGGACTCTTCTTCCTCCCTGCCCATGAAAGTACACTTCGGCCTATGGAAGTGGCCTTGGCTGGCGTGGACCTCAACCGCACAAACATCAGGGCTTTGTTCATAGATCGGGGCGGCAACCTCTGGGCTGGTTGCCAACAGCGAGGACTGCTGATGGTGCCACTGAATCGTGCACCGCTGTTCCAGACGTGGAGCTTTGCTGCACAAAGACAGGTGACGGGTACATGCGTCTCGTCCATCACCACCTCTGCCACAAGCCCTCTTATCTGGTGTTCTGTGGAGGGTGACGGAGTTTATGGCTTCGATGCCGAAGGCCATATCCAGGCGCATCCCTCAGCTCCAATGGGCGTGTCCACACTCTACTGCGACAGCGAGGACCGCTACTGGCTGGGCACCAGCAATGGCCTGTGGTCCTACGACCCACAGACAGGTCATGCACAACGTCTCGAACAGTTCCCTGGTGACCGCGTGAATATCATCAGGGAGGTGGGCAACCACCTGTTGGCCATCTCAGCCTTCGGCAATGGACTTTATCTCTATGACACCGGCACGCACTCCGTGCGCCGCTATCTGACGATGAACGACACCGACACCATTGGCCGCGGCCGATTGTCCAACGACTGGATATTCTCCATCGACACCGATTCCCAAGGTCGTATGTGGATAGCCACTTCATCAGGTGTTGACTGCTACGACCACGTCGCTCATTCATTCAAATCTGAAGGATGGGCAGAGCTCAATGGCCGGCAGTACTGTACCGCGCTGAAAGTTCTTGCTTCGGACGATGTCATTCTGGCCTCAGAACATGGCGTTCAGCGCTGGTCTCACGACCAAGGACTGAGAAACGAAGCAGCCCTGGAGCCCATGCGTGGCAAAACCATCTGCTACATCACTGAAGATGCAGAAGGCGATATCTGGTTCAGCACCAACGAGGGCATCTGGCAGTATCGCCCGAAGGAAGAGATGCTGGTGGCGTATGTCGGTGCATATGGTATGAAGGAGCGCGAATTCGTGCAGGGAGCCGGACTCCAAGCTGCCGACGGCAAGATTTACTTCGGCACAGCCGACGGCATCACTTCCTTCCAGCCCGATGATATTCGCCACGCCGGCAATCAACAGTACAATGTGCATCTGACCGCCTTCGTCATTGGCGGACAACCTGCCAACACGCTCACTCGCAGCAATGGCAAAGCCGTGATGGAGGCCCCCATAGCCGACTGTCATCATTTCAGCATCAGCTATGTCGACGCTACCTTCCGCCTGGAATTCTCGCTGCTCGACTTCGCCGTTGCCGAAGGTGTGTCCTTTGAATATCGCATGAAGGGCGAGTCCCGTTGGCAGCAGACTACCAAGGGAGCTAACGCCATTGTCTTCAGCCACCTCTCACCAGGCAACTACCACCTCGAGGTGCGTGCTCGCTGTGCAGGAGCCTACACTCCTATCGAGACCTACCTCATCAAGGTGCGTCCGCCTTGGTGGAAGTCCACGGGCGCCTATTTCGTCTACCTGCTTATTGCGCTGGCAGTGGCTGCCGCCTTTGCCTATGCCTACCGCCGCCACGTCCAGCACCAGATGGATCGCGAGAAATTACATCTGCTCATAAGCGCCACTCAGGACGAGAACACCCCGCTGACACTCGACGACCTCCGCCGCGCCATCGCCCGTGTGGTACAGAGCCGTCGCCAGCAGCTAAGCTCCTACGGCAATGCCGTTCACGTGGTCGATAAGATGGAACGCCCGGAGGTGCGAGGTAACGACGAAGCACTCATGGATCGCGTTATCCAGAGCGTCAACCAACACTTGGGCGACAGCGACTTCACCGTCGAACAGCTATGCACCGATGCAGGCATCAGCCGGGCACACCTCCACCGAAAGATGAAGGAACTCACGGGCCTGCCCGTCACGGAGTTCATTCGCAACATCCGCCTCGAACAGGCTGCACGCCTGCTGCGCGAACAGAAGCTGAACATCACACAGGTGGCCTACACCGTAGGATTCTCCAACCTCGGATACTTCTCCACCGTATTCCGTAAACACTTTGGAATCTCACCTCGCGATTTTATTGAACAGAACCATTCATAATCAACATTAAAATAAACATGAAGTTAAAAAGAATTCTCTTCATCATCGCCTGCCTCTGCGCTTCCATCGCCGCAGAAGCACAAGCCCTCAGAGCTGCCGACCTCGAAGCTTACGCCAAGGAACGCTGGGGCGAAAAATGGCTGGAAGCTGCCAAGAACCTGGCCTCCACACTCACCCTCGACAAGAACCAGTCGCTGACCTACCAGCAGGTCATCGAAGCACCCGGGAAAACCAAGGATCAGCTTTATGTAGCCCTCAACTACTGGGTTACCGCCACCTTCCAGGACAAGCAGGCCATCACCCTCAACGATAAAGATGCCGGCTGCATCATCATCTCCTCCACCATCCAGAACATTGCTGAGCACACAGGTACCCTCAACAGATATTCCGTCAGCATCACCCCCGTCATCCGACTCGACATCAAAGAAGGGCGCGTGCGCGTCACCTACACCGTACAGACCTACGATGTCCTTGCCGACGATAGCGGCGGATGGCTCAGTGTTGCCGACAAGGAAAACAAGACCTTCGGCGACTCCAAGCGCAAGGCCGAAGACAAGACCAACCCTCGCCTGCGCGACGAAAAATGGGAGATTGCCCGCCACTACCCCTTTGTGGAGAAAGATTCACAGAAGCGCACCTGCGCCAAGGCACTGGTGATGACCCACGCCTACTCCAACGCCATCATCGACAAGGTCGAGGAAGCCATTAAGAACGGTGTCGTTGGTAATGAAGACGACGACTGGTAACCCCTCGTCGCTCAACCAATAAGGAAGATTGCCGGTATCTTAGAAAGGTCAGGCAACTGCTGGCGGCGCCACTCAGCTACCGTCATTGTCCGAATCCACTCCTCATCCGTCGTTATGCCCGCAGCCACACAGATACGTGTCTGCGGGCGTAATGTTGTACACAACGTCTCGAACAACTTCGCATTGCGATAGGGCGTCTCTATGAACAACTGCGTCTGATGCTCCTGCTGTGCCCGCACCTCCAGCTGCTTCAGGCGCTTCACCCGCTCGGCCGCATCTATCGGCAGGTAACCATGAAAGGCAAAGCTCTGACCGTTCAACCCCGAGGCCATCACCGCCAGAATCATCGACGAGGGTCCCACCAGCGGCACCACCCTCAGCCCCTTCTTCTGCGCTATCGCCACCACATCTGCCCCCGGGTCGGCCACCGCCGGACAACCCGCTTCCGATATCACCCCCATCGCCTCGCCGGCTTCCAGCGGACGCAGGTAACTGGCGAAGAGCGCCGGATCAGCGTGCTTGCCCATCGGGTAAAACGTCAGGCTGTCGATATCGATATCCCGGTCCACACGCTTCAGGAACCTGCGCGCTGACCTCACCTCCTCCACGATAAAATGACGGATGCCCAGAATCACTTCGCGATTATAGGCTGGCAACACACGTTCCTGAGATGTGTCGCCCAATTCAACTGGAATAAGATAGAGAGCGGGAAACAAAGTAATGTTGAAAGGTTGGAGAATTAAAAAGTTGAAGGGGTTGGAAATTACTTGATGCTGAGGTACGCGCTGATAGCATCTGTCACAATGGCATCGCGCCCCATCTGCTGTCGCTGTTCGGGAGAATAGAACTCCTGATAGAGCGGGAAGTCGCGACCCAGGTACTTGTCCAGGCTGATGCCTATCAGCGAGTCGCTGACGACAATACTCTGATTCAGACACGAAATCTGTGCGTAGATATGCGGCGTACGGAATGAGGGATCTTTCTTGCGCAGCTCTTCGAACACCCGTTGGAAGTCGCGCTCCAAATCACTGACATCGCCGTACTGGCGGTGCACCTCATCCAGCAGGATCTGCACCGTACTGTCGAGGAACACATAGCGCAACTTGCGCTCCACATCCGGGTCACTGACCTGTCCCATCGCCAGCACATCCTCTATCAGCAGTTTCGTCTGCTGGGGATACTCAGTATTCATTCGGTGCAGTGCTGTACCGCTACCCAGCGATACATACTCGTCAAGCACACGGTCGAAGCGTTCGATGCGCACCTCTTCCACCACAGAATCCTCCACTACAAACAAGCTCCACAGCCCGACACCGCAGGCCGCTATCAGTAGCATGATGAGGCAGAAAAGTATCCAACGCCGCTTCATAAAGTCTTTATCTTTGTTAAAAACTGACGCAAACTTTCTTTAAAATCGCTGCAAAGATAGCAAAAAGTTGTTTAACCGCCAAATAAAATGCTAAAAAAGTTAAATCCGAAGCCTCATTTATGTTAAAATCCTCCCTTTTCCCCTTTCTTAGCTAACTTCGGATTTCACCTTTCATCGTGGAAGTCGGCCTATGATAGAATATGTGTGAAATGTTTCACAGATTAGAAATCGCTGGCAATGATCAGCTCATTGGTCTTGTAGGCCTCCTGATCCATGATGTACTCACGCAGAATGGTCTGAGCCTTATCGCTGAAGAACAACCAGATGGGGACCACGCTGTATCTCACCAGCTCCACATTGCCCCTACCGGTTTTATCGTCAATCTTCAAGCTTCTGCTCCACTCCTTGAGAGCTGTACTGTAGCTTGCCTCTCCGAAGTTAAGAGCTACAAATTCATTATAGAGGGCATTGCACTTAGCTTCCTCACCACCCTGGATGAGTACTTTGAAGTTGCTGTGCTCGAGCCAGTTTTTAGCCTTCTGAGAGTCAACGTCCACGCCGCCCACTTCAAAGAGGCCTGAAGATAAGGATTCCGACACCTCACCATCTTCAACATCCATAAGGGCAGGGTCATACTCGACCTCCACACAATATGCACCACCAAGGATAACATCTGTCAGCACCAACGGGCTCCAGGTGCCGACAATCGTCTTGCAGCAACTCTCGATGGCACTATTACCCTTGTAGGTGGATGCAGACTTTGCCAGTTCGTCAAGCTGAACTACAGCCTTGCTGAAGCTGCTCGAGAGAACGGCGCCGCGAAGATCCTCCTTACCTTCGGCATTCTTCTGAGGCATACCTTCCTCCACCCAATCACGGTATGCAGAAGCCAGGGCTGCATACCGCAGATTGCCCTGATACACAGGATAGGTGGCATTGAAGTGTTCTGTCTTGACAGAGTTAATCCTGTTATCGTGGATGTCGATGGCACCACTCATGCCAAATTTGAAATTAGCATAGCTAATCTCGAGACTTAGCCTGACGCAGAGAGAGTCGTACTTGTGCTCGATGCTGTCGCTCATGGAAATGCCTGCATTCGACTTGTCGACATCGCCAAGATAGTACACATCGCCGAAGTGACGTGAGTCAACCTTTGCCAGCTCCTCGATAGCACAGAAGTTGAGCACGGAAGCGGTGGTCTTCTTGAGCGTGTTGGGATTGAAACCACAACCTAAGCCCTTGGAAGAATAATACTTGTACTCGCCGTCGTTCTCGCCAGACACGTTCTGCTGGATCTTCACTTTCACTGTTGTGCTTCCGGCGACTATGGTGAGGATGGTGTTGCGGGCAATCCCTTCATACTGGCCATCGACGGCAAAGACCACCTTGCCGTTGCCGTTGCCCTTGCTGACGATAACGTTCACCCAATCGCAGTCCTCGGGAACAGAAGCCCTCCAGTCGCCATTGCAGATGACTTGAAGTCTGACGACCTGACCGTTTTCACCGACGGTGATGCCATTGTCGACAAGATTCACATCAACACCTATTGTGCCGCTTTCGGTGTCTGCACAGCTGATGCCGACAAACATGAGTGCGCAGCAGAGAATGGCGCTGCCCCAAAATAAAGCTTTTTTCATTTGCATAATAGATTTGATGTTTGAATTTATGACAAATCATTGACCAAAGCGGCTCTGAGGGCAGAATCAGAAGAAACATCCGTCTGCGCCCAGATCCCCTGTGCGAGGGTGAGCAGGATGGTCAAGAGCCAAAAAGTTTTTCTTAAGAGAAAAGACATTGTATTAGGTGATGTCTCTATATGAACCATAAATAATTATGGGTTAAGCGCAATTACTCTATATTTTCTGTGCAAAGATACGGGGATATTCCGCTGCTCACAAATTTTTTTATAAAAAACTATCAAATTCTACCTTCCTGCCCCATTTTTTCACCGTTTTCCCCACCCTTTTTTCTCTTTATGCAACAAAAAAACACTGCAAACAGCACCATTACACGAAAAAATCTACTGCAAGGCCGCAGTCTGCTATACAACAGACTACAACGCCTCCCAGTAGATTCTACTCATACTCTCGAACTTATTTCACTTCACACTTGAATTTTCAATTCTCAATTCTCACTCTCCCGCAGACTCCCTCCCCTCCCTAACGGGAGAGGTCGGGGTGGGTTTTTTATTCACATTTATCGCCGTACTCCCCGGAAACGCCACGCTATACGCGGCATCGAGGGCACGTCGTTCGAGAGGTAAAAAAGAAGGAAAAATGATGTAATTGACTCTTTTCTGTAGAAATTCAGTTAAAAACCCTTCTTTTTTCTGAAATAATGACCCGAAAATCTGACTGAAAAAGCCGCAAAAGGAGAGAAGAAAAGATACCAGTAAGGAGACCTGGCATCGAATATGTATTTGATTATCTTGTCATAATAAAACGACCCTCCTATTTATGCAAGGTTGATGAAGCGTTGCAGCGTTGCAGCGTTGCAGTTCGAAAATCAAGAGTGCAAAAGTCAAAGATGAACTCTATATTTATATATATTATATATTATATATTATATATATAATATATAATATATATAAATATAGAATTTTTTTCGGGGCTTAGGTTGACCAGAAAATCAGGTGCAACGCTGCAACGGATACCACATACAAAAAACAGGGCGTGCTTTTTTGCGTATCTTTTTCGCAGATATATTTGCACACCTCGCGAAAATGTCGTACCTTTGCAGTGTCAAAAGGAACAGACCCACCCCCGACCCCTCCCGTAAGGGAGGGGAGAGGCCTCCGGGAAGTGGGAATGACCCGATGACAGAGCGCTCTAATACCTCGGCGAAAAACAAACTATAGTCTCTGCGACGACAAACTATACTTACTCGTGCAACAAACTATAGTTCCCGCGCCAAACGCCCCCCAGTTGAAATTGAAAATTGAAAATTGGGGAACCTCCCTGGAAGTTATGCCGGTAGTGGATTATTCCCAGTCGTCCCAATCGACGGTGTTGGATTTGACGCGGGCTGCCTGGTTGCTGCCGCCGCCGTAGGTGATGCCGGCATCGCCACTATCGATGTTTTGCACGTTGCTCGTTTCCAGCAGCTGACTTTCAATTTCTAATGCGACCACGATGGTCGTCGGATGGAGGTATTTCTTTTTCATAAAAGAAGGGTTACTGTGGGATATGTTCTATCCCTTAGAGCTTAACGGTCTGCTTCTCGCCGGTGTAGCGGACGGTTTTGGTCTGACCGCTGACGGTGCGGACGCGGAACTGGCGTGTGGTGAGCATTCCGGGATAGGAACCGCTGCGGCGGCCGAGGGTGAGGGTGCGGCTGCGGTCGTTCCAGGTGATGGGAATCTCTGTGTACTGACCACGCTCGTAGTTGTAGTTGTCGCCTTCGTCCTCATAGAGGGTGAAGGTGGCATTGGCGCCGGGATAGACGATAAGTTCGAGGTCATCCCATGGCTTCTCGGCAGCGTACTGCACATCGGGACCGACAGGAAGAATGCTGCCGGCACGGACGTAGAGCGGGCTGTGGTTGAGAGGGATGGTGGAGGTGACGGTCTGTCCGCCCTGCAGACGCTGGCCTGTCCAGTAATCGTACCAGTCGGCGCCGGCGGGGAGGTAGGCGTCATAGGTGTGAGTCTGGCTCCAGTCGATGGTGGGATAGGTACGCCCCTGCCGTTCGCCCTGGTTCTGTCGGTCCCAACCGGACATCTCGTTGGTACGGATGATTCTCTCCTCGGTGTAAAGAGGTTTGGTGACGGGAACGACCAGCAGCGAGCGGCCGAAAAGGTACTCGGAGTTCATGTCCCACACCTTCTTGTCGTTGGGGAAGTCCATGACGAGGGCGCGCATGAAGCTGTCGTCGTTTTTCACGATCTGCCACGAGGTGCTGTAGATGTAGGGCAGCATGCGGTAGCGCAGACGTACGGCATCAACGAGTGCCTCAAAGACGGGTTCACCAGGCTGGCCGTAGTAGTAAAGCTCGCGATAGACATCGGCTCCGTGGCTGCGCATCATCGGACAGAAGGCACCGAACTGTATCCAGCGGACATAGAGCTCCTGGAACTGAGGATTACGTGTGGCGGAGTTATGACCGAGAGTACTGTAAGCTCCTGCGAAGAAACCGCCAATGTCGGTGTTGACCTGCGGATTGCCGGTGAGGGTGTAGTTCAGGCAGATGGGAATCTGTTTGCGCAGGCTCTCCCAGCTGGAGTTGATGTCTCCGCTCCACGTGTTGGCACCCGTACGTTGCTGGCCAGCGAAGTAGCTGCGGGTGAGGATGAACACGCGCTTGTCGGTATCGACGGCGCGCTGGCTGTCGTAGACACCCTGAACGGTGGCCAACGGGAAGGCGTTGCGCACGCTGCGGTAGGAGCCTCGCTGATTGTCGGCTGTGGTGATGACCTCATCGAGGTCGCTGTCCTTGAAGCTGTGGTGGTCGGGATCGGTGGAGTCCATCCACCATGCATCGATGCCCATCTTATGCAGGCGCGAGAGGTTTTCCCAGTAGATGTTACGAGCCTCGGAGGCATAGGGGGCATAAACGCGCACACCGCTGGGGTAGTCCATGCGAGGCGGCCACATGGGCAGTCCGCTCTGGGGCCACGTCTCGAAGTTCATCAGGTAGCCTTTCTCGTCCATCTGCTTGTAGCCCTTGGTGTAAGGACCGAAGCTGGCCCAGATGCTGATGCTCATGTGTGCGTGGTATTTCTGATGTACCTGGTCAATCATGCGCTGTGCGCCCTGGAAATTCTCGTTGAGGAATTCCATCGCATTCCAGTTGTAGTTGCTACCCCAGTACTGCCAGTCCTGAATGATGCCGTCGAGGGGCACTCCAAGGCGGCGGTAGGTATCGACGACCTCGAGCAGTTCTTCCTGCGACTTGTAGCGCTCACGGCTCTGATGGAAGCCGTAGGTCCACAAAGGAAGCATGGGTGAACGGCCTGTCAGGTGGCGCAGCTCGCGGATGACGCCATCGGCCGAGCCGCCATACATGAAGTAATAGTCAATGCCCTCGCCGACCTGGGATTCGAGGGTGAGACCGCTACGGGAATCGAGTTCCGTGGGCGAGTAGTTGTCCCAGAAGATGCCATAGCCCTTCACGCTCTGGAAGACGTTGGCAAAGTCCTCGAGATTGGACTGGGTCATCAGACGCTTCTCGCCACGCTGGCTCATCTTGCCGTTCTGCAAGAGACCTACGCCGTAGAGGGGTTCGTCGTCGGCAAGCGCCCACGACTGCCGCACGCGGTAGCTGCCCTGATCCGGACCTTCGGCAATGGGAGTCAACGACATAGCGCCCTCAGCAACAAGTGCGCGACCTTTGGCGTCGGCGAAGGAGACCTGCTGGGTGCGCGTGTTGACGGTGACCACAAGGGCCGAAGAGGCGTAGGTCACGAGGTCGCCTTTGGTCGTGGTCTTCACCTTCACCGCCTCGGGCTGAGCCGTCACCACGAAGTTGTACTTGCGGGCAGGTGTCTGGCCGGCAGCGGCTTTCTGCACACGCACAGTCTGCGGGGTATAGAACGTAATTACTTGGGCTGCTGCGCCTAAGCTCATCAGCAGCGTTGTCAGAGTCAATATTGCTTTTTTCATCTTTCTATTCTTAATGGTGCTTTATCAATTAATCAGGAACGTCTTCGTCTTGCCCTGATAGGTGGCGCGGACGGTAGCGCGACCAGCTGCAATGGAGCTGATTTCAAACTTCACGCCCGGCAGTTCGGAAGTGGCCTTAATTTCGGAATTGTCCTTCAACGGAGCATAGACCTGATAGTGAGTAGCATCGGTGTAGCCGTTGGCGTTGGTACTGTAGATGGGCGTTGCGGGGATGTTCAGGCGCAGGCCATCGACAGTGATGATGACCGCAGCGACTGCATACTTCCCTTTCCACTGCTCAATGGGCACTTCAATGCTGCCGTTCTTGCTGAAGCCCAGTCCGTGGAGGTCGAAGAGTCCCTGCGGACGCTGGGGCTGCTGGCGACGACCGAACTGCGGACGGCCCTGGGGCTGTTGCGGTTCCTGGATTTCAGGACCTTCGACAACGAGGTAGATGGCGTGCTTGCCGGTGAGGCCTTCGACAGCGTCCAACGATTTCGAAAGAACAATCGGATCGCGCGGAGTATCAGCAGGGACATCGAAGACTGCTATTTCGCGTCCGTTCCAAGTGCTGTTGGCATAAGGGCCGTCGAGCATGACATGAATCTTGAAAGCGCCCTTGCCACCGGGAGTGAGGTAGAGGTTGAAGTGCGTGTGGTTGCCCTGCTTGGTTCCCTCGAAGGCAGGCACACCCTTCTGCGTCTGCTCCAGACCACCGAAGCCGAAGTACTTGAAGCCAACGATACCGCCATTCTTAATGCCGGCGAGGTCCATGTGGTTCGACCATACGTCGTGGTTGTCCTGCATCCATTCGTTAGAGCCGGGACCCGTCATATAGCAGGCGAGACCTGCAGAGTAGTAGGCATAGGGCGGAAGGCCGAAGATCTGGAAGCCCTCGCTGGTGACTTCGGCACCGCGGTATTCATTGCCGTCGGAGGCTTTGGCAGTCCACTCGTTGTTGGCAGCAAAGGGGTCGTAGGCGGTGATGCGCACCTGTCCGCCCTTGGCCACAGGCTTCTTGTCCCATTCAATCTTCACGGGAGCCACCATTGGCTGACGGGCGTTGGCGAAGCCGCGCGGCGGACGGTGGTAGAATACGTACCACTGACCATTGATTTCCTGAAGCGAACCGTGGGTGTTATGGGCGGCGTTGGAAGTCACAATTCTGGAACCATCCTCGTTCAGCACCACACCGCGGCTGTCAACCAGCACACCACCCGCACGCCAAGGGCCAAGAGGTGAATCACCATAGGCATAACGCAAAGCGCTGTTGGTGTTTCCGAGTCCGTACTCCTTGCCGCTGTAGCCCGAGAAGACCATCACGTACTTGTTGCCCACCTGACGGATGCTGCTGGCCTCGAAGAAGTTGAAGTCCAACGGATTCTGACCCTGATAGAGCGCTGGATATGTCGAGCCTTCCTTATCGAGGAGGCGACCATCGTGGCTGCTGGCGGGGATGAAGGGATCGATCAGTTCCGTGCCCGGACGCTTGCTGTACATCGTGTTCTGGTCAAGTTCACAGGCAGTGGAGTGCTGGAAACCGTAGAAGACATAGGCGCGGTAGCCCTTGTCGTAGTCCTTATCTTTCTTGTCGGTGATGTTCTCGATGAACACCGAGGGGTCGAAGTCGATGAGCGAGCCTTCCAGGCAGCGAGTGCCTTCGGCGTTGAGGTTTACGGGAGTGAAGGGACCGTTGGGACGGTCGCTCTTGCAGACCATAGCAATACGTCCCCAACCGCGAGAGTGCGGATAGAGCCAGTAGGTCTTCTTACCCGTCACCTTATCTCTGACTTCCACGAGGTCAGGAGCAAACATCGTATCCCACTGACCATTGACGAACCAGGTGAAGATGGGGCCTTCGTCGCGCCACTGCGTCAGGTCCTCGACGGGTGCCGACCACATTCGGATATCGGGACCGCAGTAGGCGGTGTAGGTGACATCGTGGGAACCGATGATGTAAGCACGGAACTTGCCGGGCTGGTCGGGGTCCTCAAAGACACGCGGTTCGCCATCGGGAAGGTGCTCCCAAAGGGGCAGATAGGGATTCTGGGCGTTGCAGAGTGCAGCAGACGCCATCACAAAAAACGATAAAAGAAAACGTTTCATAGGACTTATGGTTTTTTTAGTTACGTGATTTACGTGATTCTGAGGCTCAAAACCTACAAATTGCGGGGCAAAGATAAGGTTTTTCGCGCAAAAAGACTTTCAATGATGTTTTCTTTTCTTATAATTTTGTACCAAAAGCACTTTTTTCTTACCTTTGCGGGCAGAATTAGCTTAAAAAACCGTTATGAAAACAGAAAATCGCATTATTTGGCTCGACTGGTTGCGCGTTTGCGCTTGTTTTATGGTCATGGTTGTCCATTCTACAGAGCCGTTTTATCTGGGCGGCGAGGGTTCCCGCATCCTAACCGCCACCGACGCCGTCTGGGCTTCGTTCTTCGACTCTTTTGTGCGCGCCTGCGTTCCTTTATTTATTATAGCGTCCAGCTATCTGCTTTTCCCCCTCCAGACATCTACGGGTGCTTTCTTCCGCCGTCGCCTTTCGCGACTGCTGGTACCCTTCATCCTCTGGTCGCTGGTCTATGCCTTCCTGTGGGGCGAACCGGTGGAGAACCTGAGGTCGCTGTTGCTGAACTTCAACTACGCTGCCGGCCACCTGTGGTTCGTCTATATGCTGCTGGGAGTTTATCTCATGATGCCGCTGCTCTCGCCCTGGGCAGAGCACGTGGGGAAACGCGAACTGCAAGGCTACCTCTGCGTTTGGGGACTGACGCTGACCATACCTTTCATTCGCGAATGGGCCTCGGGCGGTGAACTGCTGATCATCCACGGCCCCACAGGCATCCCCTACCCTGCCCTCTATCCGCTGTGGGGCGAGGCCAGTTGGAACGCCTATGGTGTCTTCTACTACGTCAGCGGATTCATCGGCTATCTGCTGCTCGGCCTCTATTTCCGCCGTTTCGTGCCCGAATTCACGTGGCTACGCACCCTGCTCATTGCCCTTCCGACTTGGTTTGCAGGCTTCGTCCTCTGTTTCGGCGGATTCCTCGTCCGCGCCTACGCCACCTCACACTCCTTCCCCATCGAAGGACCCGTGGACCTCGCTGTAGGTTGGGAGACGCCCTGGTACAACGACACGCTCGGCGTAGCTCTGATGACCATTGGCTGGGTGCTCATCTTCCGCAAGTTCAACCGGACCCTGTTCAAGTCATCTTCCGACGCATCAGACCAGCAACGCTTCCACCTTCCAGCTTTCCAACTGTCCTCCGTCAGCAAAGCCAGTTACGGAATGTACCTCTGCCACATGGTTGTCCTCGCCTATGCCTCCTCGTTCTTCCGCGACTGGCTGGGAATCGCCAATGAAGGCAGCCTCGGTCTTTGGACCACCCCAGTCGAGATACTCCTTACCGCCCTCACCACCTTCTGCCTCACCGCCCTCGTCTGCACCCTCCTGCAGCGCATTCCCCGCCTCGGCAAGTGGATAGTTGGCTAAATACATTATTCAACTTCTCAATTTTCAATTTTTCAATTTTCAATTTATAATTTCCATGTCCTCTCGCCTTCAATCCTTAGACGCCCTTCGAGGCTTTGATATGTTTTTCATTATGGGTGGTGCAGGCTTGCTCGCCGCCCTCGCCATCTGGTTTCCCTGCAGCTTCACCGAGGAGCTGGCGCGCCAGATGGACCATGTAGAATGGAACGGATTGGCGCACCACGACACCATCTTCCCCCTTTTCCTCTTCATCGCAGGCATCTCCTTCCCTTTCTCGCTCGAGAAGCAGCGCGCCAACGGCCGCAGCGAGTGGCAGATCCACCGCAAGGTCCTCGTCCGCGGCTTTATACTCTTCGCCCTCGGCGTAATCTACAACGGACTGCTCAGCAGCTGGGATTTCGTCAATATTCGCTATGCCAGCGTCCTTGCCCGCATTGGTTTCGCCTGGATGTTTGCCGCCCTCATCTTCATTCACACAGGTTGGCGCAGTCGCGCAGGCATCACCGCAGCACTCCTCGTGGGCTACTGGCTGTTGGTGCGTTTCGTCCCTGCTCCTGATGCGATGGGCGAAGGCGTTTACACCGCCCAAGGCTCCATCGTCGGATATATCGACCGCATCCTTCTGCCCGGAAGGATCTACTACGGCAACCTTGACCCCGAGGGCATCCTCAGCCTCATACCAGCAATTGGCACAGCCCTCCTCGGCATGTTCACCGGCGAGTGGGTGAAGCTGCAGCGGCCCGGCCTCACGCCCACCAAGAAAGCCGTCTGGATGGTCGTAGCCGGACTCATCTGTCTCGCCCTCGGTCTGTTGTGGAGCCTCGACTTCCCCATCAACAAGAAGCTGTGGACCAGCAGCTTCGTCCTCGTTGTGGCAGCCTACTCCCTGCTGATGTTCGCCCTCTTCTACTACCTCATCGATGTACGAGGGTGGCGCCGCTGGACTTTGTTCTTTACCGTGATAGGCCTCAACAGCATCACCATCTATCTCGGTCAGAAGTTCATCAACTTCAGCTTCACCGCCGACCGCCTCTTCGGTGGCCTCATCCACTTCTTACCTGAGTCCGCCCAGCCCTTCTTCACCAGCGCCGCCTACATCGCTGTCTGCTGGCTTTTCCTCTACATCCTCTACCGACTCCGACTGTTCCTGAAGGTCTGACCTCACATATATATAGATTCATAAAAGAAGAAATAAGCGTGTTGAGTAAATGAAAAAGAAGTTATTGACATTAGGCATTGCACTTTGCATGTGCACTCTCCCGCTTTGGGCAATCGTAAGCGGGCGTTCACTGACGAGTACGCTCAAAGAGCTCTGCACAGAGCTACAAACGGCCTGCATCGATTGCACAGATGCACAGCAGGGTTTCAAAGAAGATTATGAACGTCAGCATCAGAAGATGATTGACGTCATCACGAAGTCCAACAAACTCTCCATCCTGCTCTACACACAGGAACAGGAGATGACGTTCGATTTGGCCTACGCTTTAAAGAACGTGTCGCGCGACTACAATGATTTCAACAAGGACAGACAACCATATGACCGCATCGTCAACAGCCTGAATATTGAAATCGACCGCTATAGCCGTCTTATAGAGGCCCTGTGCCGCATTCCACCGGTAATCAGAGAAGTGGAGGTGGAGATTACTCCCGATAGCCTGTTCTTCAACAATGACTCGCTGGAAATGGATTCAACCAGAGCATCGACTCCCCTGGAAAGGGAAGTGATGCGGATTGCCATCAAGGACTCGCTCTCCGCACCTTTTGTACTGGACGAGCAGGGAGAGATCTATCGTGACTCCTGTATCCGATATGCCACTGAACTCTTGAAGATGTACGCTGACAACCGGGCTGCCGTGATGGCCGACAGCACACACTATCAAGTGGCCTATCAGCGTATGAATGAAGCCTATGAATATGCAAACACCCGCTACCAGAAGTTTGAGAGATACGTCTTCACCGAGGGACAGACGCCTTTCTTAGAAATCCTGACCAACCCCAGATACCATTGGAACAAGACGGTGGCGGATATGCACCGGCAGTACAGTTTCGGAGAATTAATAGATAGTATAGATGAGTCTGGAGATACCGGCTCCTACATGGATACCATTTCCAGCAAAGGCGAGAATGCCCTTTTAATCATCTTCTGCGGTTTCCAGGTGGTCTTCCTCATCGGCTTCTGGTTACTTACTTTATTGATTCTTTGGCTGATCAATCGTCGTATCAAGTTCAAATACGCGGTAAACAAAAAGAAGCTGCCGCTGTTATCCATCCTGATAGGAACCATTCTGTACTTCCTCGTGGTCGGCTTCTTCTGGCGCGGGGACGAATATGTGCAGTTGAGCGCCAAGCATATCAATACGTTCCTCTGGCTGCTTATAGCCATTTCCGGATCCCTGTTGTTGCGAGTGAAGGCTGATCAGTTGCGTCATGGTCTTCAGCTCTATTCCCCAACCTTCATGGTGGCGCTGATGATCATCATCTGCCGCATCACCTTCATCCCCGACAGGCTGATGACCCTCCTCTTCCCGCCCGTCCTGTTCCTGATCGTCCTGCGACAGCTATTCTTCTGTATTCGAGAACGCGGCAAAGCCACTTCCATCGACAGCACCTTCGGCTGGGCCTCTCTAGCCATCTATCTGATAGCCTTTGTCTTCGCATTCATCGGCTACACCTTTGTGGCACTGCTCATCCTCATCTGGTGGTATTTCCAGCTGGCCGCCCTGCTGACCATCGTCTGTATCTCGGATTTGCTGAGCCGCTACAAGCAGCGGTGGTTGGACGACCGCGTGACAGCCATGCGAAATCGCATCACCTACGTGGCAGGCGAAGACCGAGAGTCGCTGCTGTTTGGAGCCACCTGGTTCTACGACCTTATCAAGAATGTAGCAATTCCCACGATGGTACTGCTCTCATTGCCGTTGTGCATCCACCTGTCCCTAGATGTCTTTGACTTCGGCGATCAATTCCAGAAAATATATTACAATCCATTTATCCTGTTATTTGACAAAGATGGAGGCGAGATGCTGCGAATCTCCGGCAGCAGCATCATCTATCTCCTCATACTGTTCTATGTCCTACGCTACCTCAATCTGGCCATTCACGCCATCTGGCGCTACGCCCGCTACGCCACATTCATGCGTAAGCATAATCGCACCACCATCCGCGCCAATGAAATCAACCTCTCCTTAGGCAACAGCATCATCAGCGCCCTGATATGGATGGCCTACACCGTAGTGGTTATCTACGTTTGGCAGATTCCCACAGGTTCCTTAGGCTTGGTCGCCGGAGGTCTGTCAGCAGGTATCGGTCTCGCGCTCAAGGATACCATCAACAACTTCATCTACGGTATCCAGCTCATGGGTGGCCGCTTGCGAGTGGGCGACTGGATAGAGTGCGAAGGAGTGCGCGGACGGGTCGTAGCCATCAACTATCAGTGCGTACAAATCGAGACCCTCGAAGGTACGGAGATGTCCTTCCTCAACGCCTCGCTTTTCGGCAAAAACTTCAACAACCTCACCCGCAACAACTCTTACGAGTACACCAAGATCATCGTGGGCGTAGCCTATGGTTCTGATATCAAAAAGGTACGCGAAGTGCTGGTGCAGGCCATGCAACAGATGCGCACTAAGGATCAGTATGGTCGAGACATTGTTGACCCCAAGAAAGGCATCTATGTCGTGGTCGACAACATGAGTGAAAGCGCTGTGGATATTGCCGTGAAGCAATATGTGCTGGTTGCCGAGAGAATCGACTACGTTGACCGTTCGAAGGAGGTCATCTACGAGGCACTGAACACTGCAGGAATCCCCATCGCCTTCCCACAATGCGACGTGCATCTGATTCAGGAAGAATAAGGACAACCGCCTGATAGAAATGAAACAGGGACACCGCCGTTTGGCGATGTCCCTGTACTATTGAAAGGGGAATGGGATTTAGTCTTGATCCTTCTGAGATTCCTCGAACTCCTTCTGGAGCTTGGTCTGCACATCGATGGGCACGAGCTCGTAGGAGGAGAACTTCATCGTGAAAGAGCCGCGGCCACCGGTGATGGAGCTGAGAGCGGTGCTGTAGCTGGACATCTCCTTGAGAGGCACCTTAGCGTTGAGCTTCTCGATACCGTTCTCGGAGTTCATACCCATAATCATACCGCGACGGCCCTGGAGGTCGGACATCACATCACCCATGCAGTCGCCGGGTACGAGAACTTCGACGTCGTAGATGGGCTCGAGCAACTTCGGTCCTGCCTCGCGGAAAGCCTGTACGAAAGCGTTACGGCCAGCGAGCATGAAGGAGAGTTCGTTGGAGTCCACAGGGTGCATCTTACCATCGTAAACGATGACGCGCACGTCGCGAGCGTAAGAACCTGTCAACGGACCCTGTTCCATCTTGGAGAGCACACCCTTGAGGATAGCAGGCATGAAGCGGGCATCAATGCTACCACCTACGATGGAGTTGATGAACACGAGCTTGCCGCCCCATTCGAGATCGGTAACGTCCTCGGACTTGGCGTTGATGCGGTATTCCTGGTTGCCGAAGCGATAGACTTCCTTGACGGGTTCGCCCTCTACATAAGGCTCGACGATGAGGTGTACCTCACCGAACTGACCGGCACCACCGGACTGCTTCTTATGACGGTAGTCTGCACGAGCAGACTTGGTGATGGTCTCGCGGTACGGAATCTTGGGCTCGTCGAATACGATGGGCATCTTATCGTTGTTCTCCATGCGCCACTTGAGGGTGCGGAGGTGGAATTCACCCTGACCCTTAACGAGGATCTGGCGGAGTTCCTTGGACTGCTCAACGACCCAAGTAGGATCTTCCTGGCTCATGCGGGCGAGGATGGTCATCATCTTCTCGGTATCTGCCTCGTTGGCGGCACGAATAGCGCGGATGTACTTAGGATCGGGATAGGTGATGGAGAAGCTGTTCTCACAATCCTTGCCGTTGAGGGTGTTGCCAGTGCGAACATCCTTGAGCTTCACGGTGCAACCGATGTCACCGGCTGTGAGTTCAGAAACCTTGATGCGGTTAGCACCTGCGCAGACGAAGAGCTGAGCGATGCGCTCCTTGCTGCCGCGGTCGGCGTTGGTCAGGTCGTCGCCCTCGCGAACGGTACCGGACATTACCTTGAAGTACTGTACTTCACCGATATGGGGCTCAACGCTGGTCTTGAAGAAGAAAAGGCTGGTGGGGCCGTTGGAGTCGGGCTTGACATCTTCGCCACGGGTGTTCTTGGCAGCGGGCATCTGATCCACGAAGGGAACGACGTTGCCGAGGAACTCCATGAGGCGGCGAACACCCATATCCTTGCCTGCACAAACACAGAATACAGGGAACATACCACGGCTGGCAAGACCGGCACGAATACCATCACGCATCTCGTCCTCGGTGAGATCTTCGGTCTCGAAGAACTTCTCCATGAGGCCCTCGTCGTGCTCAGCAGCAGCCTCGATAAGAGCCTGATGCATCTCGGTAGCCTTGTCGAGCTGGTCGGCAGGAATATCCTCAATGATGGGAGCACCGCCTTCGGGCTTCCAGGAGTACTTCTTCATGACGAGGACATCGATGAGGCTATTGAAGTCCTGACCGGTCTTGATGGGGTACTGGATGGGCACCACCTTGGAACCGTAGACACTCTTCAGTTGCTCGAGGACGTTGTCATAGTCGCACTCGTCGTCGAGACGGTTGACGAGGAAGATGACAGGCTTCTGCATCTTCTCGGTCATACGGAAATGGTTCTGCGTAGCCACCTCGGGACCGTTCTGGGCGTTGATGAGCAGGATGGTGGTGTCAGTGACAGCCATAGCGGTCAGTGCGGCACCAGCGAAGTCATCACTGCCCGGGCAGTCGATGATGTTCAGCTTCTTATTGTTCCACTCCACATGGAAAGGAGTAGCGAAGACGCTGTAGCCGTATTCCTGCTCCACGGGGAGGTAGTCGGACACGGTGTTCTTCTGCGTGATGCGTCCGCGACGTGTGATGATGCCGCTCTCGAAGAGCAGCGCTTCGGTGAGGGTGGTCTTACCAGCCCCGTCACTGCCAAGCAAGGCAATGTTCTTGATTTCCTTAGTCTGATAGTTTCTCATTGAATCTTGAGTTTTATGAGTTATTAATTGTTATTTGTATGCTTGAAATCTGATGTTTCGCACCTCATTTTAGGGCCCTAAAGGGCACATTTTGGGCGAAAACGCCCGCAAGGTAGGAAAAAAATATGAGACGGCGTGCATCTTCGGCTCTTTTTTACGGTCGGAAGCCGTTGTTTTTTCATTTTTTTGTCCTTAGGAGCAAGTTTCTGCACGAAAATTGCTACTTTTGCGCTCGAAATATGGCAGGACTCTATGTTCATATCCCTTTTTGCAAGTCGCGATGCATTTACTGCGACTTCTACTCCACCACACGCGAAGCGGAGAAGGAGGCTTACGTTACAGCGCTCTGTCGCGAGATAGCGGCACGAAAACAGGAATTCGCTCACACGCGCGTACGTACTATATATATAGGTGGTGGCACGCCTTCGCTGCTTTCATCTGAACAGCTGAACCGCATCCTTAGCAAGTTACATGAGGAATATGATGTGGCGGAGGATGCAGAGGTGACGGTGGAGATGAATCCAGAGGATATAGACGCTCCCCGCATATGGGGAGGGTCCATTAACCGGGTTTCCTTGGGGATTCAAACCTTTGATGAAGGACTCCTTCGCTTCCTTCGACGCCGCCATAGTGCCGAGCGGGCGGTGGAGGCGGTGAGGAACTTGCAGCAGGCGGGCATCCGCAACATCAGCATCGACCTTATCTACGGATTACCGGGCCAAACGATGGAAATGTGGGAGAGAGACCTCGACAAAGCATTCGAGCTGGGAGTGCAGCACCTGTCGGCCTACGCGCTGAGCTACGAGGAGGGCACTCCATTGTGGCAAATGCGACAACAGGGAAAGGTAAAGGAAACCTCTGAGATTCTGAGTGTTAAGATGTTTGAGCTACTCTGCCAACGGGCGAAGGAAGCGGGGTTCCCACACTACGAAATCTCTAACTTCGCTCAGCCCGGAAGGGAGTCTCGCCACAACAGTTCGTACTGGACGGGCGAACCATACCTGGGATTCGGACCTGGAGCGCACAGCTATGACGGACGGCGCACACGGCGCGCCAACAATGCAGACCTGTCCGCCTACCTGCAAGCGAAAGTTGCTCCCGCCACCTTCGAGACGTTGACCGACGAAGAGCTGTACGACGAAGCGGTCATGTGCGGTCTGCGCACCGCGAGAGGCATCGACCTCAGCGAGGTGGAACGCCGCTTCGGACAGCAACGTTCAGGCTATCTGCAGCAGATGGCACACCCGCATATTGAGGCCGGAAGGCTGGTCGTGAAGGAAGGATGGCTACACCTTAGCGAAGACGCTTTAATGGTTTCAGATGACATTATGAGTGACCTGATGTTATAAAAATAACACTTTAGCTTTCAAAATGAATGTAAAATAAGGTGAAAGTGCGAACTTTCTGCAAGAAAGCGCCGATATTTCAATAATTCTTCGTACCTTTGCCTCCGTTTTTCGAGCAAACACTTTGTCAATATGACCAATAACACTATCGTAGGTAAAAAGATTCAGGGCATCAGGGAATCTAAGAACCTCAGTATTGAGGAGATTTCCGAGCGCAGCGGACTCTCCGCTGAACAAATTCAGTCTATCGAGAACGACCAGTATCTGCCCTCACTGGGACCACTGATTAAGATTGCACGCGCACTGGGCGTGCGACTTGGCACCTTCCTCGACGATAACGACGATCTGGGGCCGGTAGTCTGTCGTGCAGCAGATCGCGAGCGCGACCGCAGCATCAGCTTCAGCAATGATGCCGCCGAAGCGAGACAGAACATGATCTACCACTCACTTGCCAAGCAGAAGGCTGGACGTCACATGGAACCTTTCGTGATTGATGTCCAGCCCAGCGAGGAAAAGGACTTCAAGCTCTCGGCCCACGAGGGCGAGGAGTTCATCTACGTGATGAGCGGTGAGGTGGAAATCGCCTATGGCAAAGAGACGTACTCACTGCAGGAGGGCGACAGCATCTTCTATGACTCCATCGTAAAGCACCACGTGCACGGAGCGCCGGGCAAGAGCGCCAAGATCCTGGCTGTGGTATATATCCCGTTCTAGACCCACCCCTACCCTCTCCCCGTAATGGAGGGAAGTAATTAACGAACAAGAATGAGCAACGTTAAATTAGATATGGCAGGCAGGCCGCTGCCTGACAGGACGTATCCTGCAGAGACAGGTGCTGAAGGATATCAGTTGTATGAGCGCACCCTTGGTCAGTGGCTGGAACACTGGGCTGAGACCACGCCGGACAAGGAATATATTGTGTACAGCGACCGCGACCTGCGCTTCACTTGGAAGCAGTTCAACGAGCGCGTCGACAATTTGGCTAAGGGCCTGCTGGCAATTGGCGTGACGAAAGGCTCGAACGTAGGTATCTGGGCCACCAACGTGCCCGACTGGCTCACCTTCCTCTACGCCACCGCAAAGATCGGCGCAGTGCTGGTGACGGTGAACACCAACTACAAGCAGAACGAGTTAGAATACCTTTGCAAAGACTCGGATATGCACACCTTGTGCATCACCGACGGCACCTGGGACTGCAACTACGTCGATATGACCTACACGATGCTGCCCGAACTGAAGACCTGCGAACGCGGGCACCTGCAGAGCGAGCGCTTCCCCTATATGAAGAATGTGGTATTCATCGGAATGGAGAAGTACCGCGGTATGTTCAATACCGCCGAGCTGCTGCTGCTCGGTCAGAATATCGAGGACGAGGAACTCGACAAGATGAAGAAGAACGTCAGCTGCCATGATGTCTGCAACATGCAGTATACCAGTGGTACTACGGGCTTCCCCAAGGGCGTGATGCTCACGCACTTCAACATCTCGAACGACGGATACTTCACCGGCGAGAACATGGGCTTCACACAGGACGACAAGTTGTGCGTCTGCGTACCGCTGTTCCATTGTTTTGGCGTAGTATTGGCCACCATGAACTGCCTGACCCACGGTTGCACCGAAGTCATGGTAGAGAAGTTCGACCCACTGCTCGTGCTGGCATCTATCCATAAGGAGCGCTGCACGGCGGTCTATGGAGTGCCTACGATGTTCATTGCCGAACTGAACCATCCGATGTTCTCGATGTTCGACCTGACCTGTCTGCGCACAGGCATTATGGCTGGAAGCCTCTGCCCTGTAGAACTGATGAAGCAAGTGTCGGAGAAGATGTACATGACCATCACCAGCGTCTACGGTCTCACCGAGAGCTCACCCGGAATGACGCAGACCTGCCTGAACGACACCTTCGAACAGCGCTGCACCACCGTAGGCCGCGAC
>Ga0265299_10000228_pt1 | contig 74212 bp, 48 predicted proteins | sample AusTroGonzalo_MG_4_FD_193485 | JGI IMG/M metagenome (GOLD analysis project Ga0265299, IMG submission 193485) | Bovine rumen microbial communities from tropical cattle in Woodstock, Queensland, Australia - Gonzalo_02 | ecosystem: Host-associated > Mammals > Digestive system > Stomach > Rumen ... | reverse complement strand
GATCTTCACCATAGCCTTCTTTATAGTGAAGACGGATAACTTCATCAAAGTACTTTAGCTGTTTTTCCGTGCGTAATTGATACATTGTTAACTCTTTTTGTGAGTCAACTTTTTTCAGGATAAGACATTCCCTTCCGCCGTCCCAGTTCTCATCCTTATTATCGCCTGTTTTTAAGGACGAACCCCGGTTTAAGTCCCTCTCATCCTTGTTTTGGGCTCTATTTAAGGACGAACCCCGGTTTAAGTCCCTCTCATCCTTGTTTTGGGCTCTATTTAAGGACGAACCCCGGTTTAAGTCCCTCTCATCCTTGTTTTGGGCTCTATTTAAGGACGAACCCTGGTTTAAGCCCTTCTCATCCTTGTTTTAGGCTAATTTTAAGGACGAGATCCGGTTTTGAGCTGTCTCTCCTCCCATCACCGTTAAAGCACACCTACCCTGTCCAGACTCACCTCCAAGGCCCTGTCCTGTGCTTTAACTACCCTTTGAACACCCCGTTAAAGCACACCCGCCCTGTCTTGAGCCACCTCCAATGCCTCATCCTGTGCTTTAATCACTCTCTCCACCCCCGCCTAAAGCACACCTACCCTGTCCAGACCCAACTCCAGGGCCCCTGCCCGTGCTTTAATGCCGGGATGTTGCCGGAAGGAAAGCGGAACCCTCTTGGGCCCTTTAACGGAGCCCGAGAGGGTTTTCGCTAGCCGCCTTGCGGCGTATTGCAAGGCGGTGGTTCCGTGTCCTGTCAGCCGCCGCACCTGGTTGCGTGCGGCGGCCACTCACCGGGCTGGTCGGTATCCTGTTGACAATCAACACTTTACTCACATTTCTCGGCTCTTTTTTGCGCCGAGGATTCTCAGGAAGTAACTGATACTCAGCGCTTTATCGACCAGTTGGATTTTCGATTATATGTCCCTGGAACAGATTAGTTGCCGCCGGAACAGATTATGTGGCCTCTTGAATAGATTGTGTGGACACCCGTCTGGTAAACTTTTTTTAGGACGACACTTTTTGCACTGATTCGTAAAGTGTTGACACACAGCAAGATACACATATTCCTCGTTCGTTTTTTGGACGAGGATTATAGGGTAACTGATTGATAACCAATATTTTAGTTGTCACGCATTGTATTTCTGGGCGCGTGATGTTTAAGTAAATGATTGTTTGCAACTTACACAACATTCCTCGTTCAAAAATCGAACGAGGATTATACAGGAAGTCGCTGTAAGAGAGGGAGTTAGCGATCAGGGGGGGCGACAAGGAGGAGGAGTCCACCTGGGGCGTAAAAAGATTCCGTCCGGAGAAACGAAGTGTTTTTCCGGACGGAACCATTATAAGATAGTGAATTTTTACTGTGCGTCCTTTACATCGTCCTTCTGGAAGGTGTACTTGGCAAGTTCGTATTTGTCGGAGCCCCACTGGGCGCTGAGGGTAACGGTCTCACCCTTGAGGGCGAGAAGGCCAGCCAGGCCGTAGTTGCCACGGTTGTTGTCGATGTCCTGGGCTTTTGCAAGGAAAGCGTTCTTAACCCGGGAGTCGCAGGAACTCTTGTCACCGTTGAGGTGCCAGTAGCTGCCAACCAGGTCGCAGCCGGCATCCTTGAAAGCCTGGTCAAACTGTCTTGTGAGGACGTCGAAGTTGTCAAAGAAACTTACCTTGACATCATAGATGAAATCACCTTTCTGCTCTACGCAGGAAGAGGTGCAGAGCATAGCCACAACGGCAGCGATGATAGCAATAAACTTTTTCATGATAAAGTGATGTTAAGTTGTTGATATTTTACTTCTGTTCTTTCTTCTTGGCGGCGCGTGCGGTGGCGTCGAACATGACGGGCGTACCGATCATGATAGAAGCGTAGGTACCGATAATAACACCCAGGCACAGGGCCACGGCCAGACCGCGGATGCTTTCACCACCCCAGATGGCGATGGCGAGCATAGGCAGGAGGGTGGACACGGAGGTGTTGAGGGTACGGGTGAGCGTGGCGTTCAGAGCGGTGTTCACCGTGGTACGGAAGTCTTCCTTCGGGTGCAGGCCGCGCTGCTCACGGATACGGTCGAAGATAACCACGTTATCGTTGATGGCGTAACCGATGATGGTCAGGATAGCGGCGATGAACGTCTGGTCCACATCCAGGTTGAACGGCAGGATACCGTTGAACAGGGAGAAGAAACCAATGACGATGAGAGCCGTGTGGGCCAGGGAGACCACACCACCGAGACCCCAGGTCCAACCCTTGAACCGGAAGGCGATGTAGGCGAAGATGGCCAGCAGGGCCAGGAACACGGCGATGAATGCGCTGCGGGTGATGTCACGGGCGATAGTCGGACCCACCTTGTCGGAGGAGATGATACCGTTGGGGTTCTCCAGCGTGGAAGTGAAGTCTGCCAGCTGGATGTTCTCTGCGTAGAAGCCCTTGAGGGCGTTGAACAGCAGGCCTTCGATCTCGGCGTCTACCTCGGTGCTTTCCTGGTCGTTCTTGTACTGGGTGGTGATCTTCATCTGGGCGTCGCCACCGAACTGCTTCACCTCGACAGAATACTGGTCGATGCCGGCAGCGGCAGCAGCCTCCTGGAAGGTAGCCTCTACGGAAGCGCGAACCTCTTCTGCGGTAACGCTCTTGTCGAAGCGAACCACATAGGTACGGCCACCGGTGAAATCGACACCATAGCTGAAGCCCTTGAGGGCGATGCTGGCGATGGAAATCACGATGAGGGCACCGGAGATCATGTAGGACCACTTCTTGGCGCCGATGAAGTCCACCTTGGTGTTCTTGAGGATGTTCTGGGTGAGCTTGTTGCTCATGGCCACCGTCTTGCCTCTCTGGATACGGTCATCGAAGATGATGCGCGTAATGAAGATGGAGGTGAGGACGGAAGTGATGATACCAATGATGAGGGTGGTAGCAAAGCCCTGCACGGGACCGGAACCGAACACATAGAGGATGATACCGGTGATGAGGGTGGTGAGCTGACCGTCGATGATGGCGCTGTAAGCGTTCTTGTAACCGTCGTGCACGGCCAGGGAGAAGCCCTTGCCGGCTGCGAGTTCTTCCTTGATACGCTCGTAGATAATCACGTTGGCGTCCACGGCCATACCCAGGGTAAGGACGAGACCGGCGATACCGGGCAGGGTAAGGACGGCGCCGAAGCTCACGAGCACGCCGAACAGCAGCACAACGTTGCAAAGCAGCGCAACGTCTGCGATGAGACCTGCGCCCTGGTAGAAGAATACCATGTAGATGAGCACCAGGCAGAAGGCGATGAGGAAGGAGATGAGACCGGCCTTGATGGATGCGCTACCCAGGGAAGGACCGACCACCTGCTCCTGGATGATGGTAGCAGGGGCGGGGAGCTTACCGGATTTGAGCACGTTGGCAAGGTCCTCGGCTTCCTGAACGTCGAAGTTACCGGTAATCTCGGAGGAGCCGCCGGTAATTTCCGTGTTCACGGTAGGATAGGAATACACCAGACCATCCAGGACGATGGCAACCTGTTTGCCGATGTTGTCCTTGGTGAGACGGGCCCAGATGGAGGCACCCTCTGCGTTCATGGTCATGGATACGGAAGGAGCACCGTTACCGCCGTTCTGGGCGCCGTTGAAGTTCACGCGGGCGTCAGTGACGACACCGCCGTCCAGCGGAGCCTTGCCGTCGCGGGAGTTCACCTTGATGGCGACCAGTTCGTACAGGTTGCTGCCCTTTACCAGATCCGTGGGCTTCACGGACCACATACCCTTGAAGCCGGCCGGAAGAACATCCGAAGCCATGGCCAGGTAGCGGTTCACCTTAACGGTATCTACGCCCTGGGCGAAACCGATGCAAGCGTTGTTCCAACCGGAAGGGGAGAGCACCTGGAACAGGGGATTGGCCACTGCGGTGGAGTCACCCAGGTTGCCCAGGATTTCGCTCACGCGTGCGTCTACGGCATAGAGGTCTACCTCGTTGCCCTGATAGGTGGGCCAGAATTCCAGGGAGGCGGTACCCTGCAGGAGCTTACGCACACGCTCAGGGTCCTTGACGCCGGGAAGTTCGATGAGGATTTTGCCGGAGTTGCCAACCTGCTGGATGTTAGGCTGGGTTACGCCAAAACGGTCGATACGGTTGCGGAGCACGTTGAAGGAGTTGTCAACGGCGCTCTTGGCCTCTCCGCGGATGACGTTGATGACCTCTGCGTTGGTGGCCTCGTTGGACACTTTGTCGCGGAGCTCATAAGTGGCGAAAATCTCGGCCAGGCGACGCTGGGGAGCAATCTGGTTCCAGGCTTCTGCGAACAGACCGATGAAGTCGGCGCTGGAGGCCGTGTTGTTGGCCTTGGCCTGTGCCATGGCGGCGACGAAGTCCGGATCCGTGCTGTTGCCGGAAAGGGCCTTCACCAGGTCTTCCAACTGAACCTGCAGCATGACGTTCATACCGCCCTTCAGGTCCAGACCCAGGTTAATTTCTTTTTCTTTCACACTCTTGTAGGTGTATCTGAAGAACACCTTTTCCGTGCTGATGGAGTCAATGTAGGCTCTGTTTCTGATGTTAGCCACGGAGTCCTGCACATACTCACGGACATCGGCGGCTACATTGTTAGACTCTACAAACTGCAGGGCCTGTTCCTCGGCGTACTGGGCAGCTTTTTTCTCCTGGATGCGGGTTACCGCGGTGAAAGAAAGCTGCCAGACGCTGGCGATGGCGAGCAGAATGGCTACGAGTCTGATCCAACCTTTGCTTTGCATTTTTTGTATTGTTTTAAATTTACTTGTATTCTGGCTTGAGGCAACATCTATAGACACTACCGCAAAATAGGCTGCAAAGTTACTAATTTTTTCTTATTTACGAAGAAATATTTTACAGATGCATCTCACAAAAAATTCGTAATTTTGCAAACTACAGCAAAGATGAAGCAATTTCTTACCGGCGTCCTGGCCCTGCTGGTAGCAGGAAGTGCCTTATCGGCCCAGAATATTCTGGACCGACCGGTGCCGATGACCATGCCGGTAGCCCCGAAGCGCATGTCGGCGGAGCAGATAGTGGCGCGGGCGGACAGTCTGCACCGGGCCTACTGCTTTCAGGACGCGCTGGAGCTGTACCAGATTACCGGCGAAACCCGCAAGGCCACCCTGGCCCAGAACGGCCTCAACCTCATGGACCTTTGCGCCAAACCGCAGGTGGTGGCCCGCCAACGCTTCTCCCGCAAGGACTTCTTCCTGTATTACCCGCTGCCGCAGCACGCCTGGCATCCTTCGCCCAACCAACTGGATTCGTCGGACCGCTATCCCGTGTATTATCCCAAGGGGGCCGATGCCATTTATTATTCCACGCGTGACCGCGCAGGCACGCGAAGCCTCTTTGTGGTTGAGGATTTGGATACCCTCTGGCGCGAACCCCGCCTGGTGGGCGAGTCGCTCCTGAGCGTAGGCACGGAAGTCTTCCCCATGCTCTCGCCGGACGGACAAACGCTCTATTTCGCCTCTGACGGCCTCTTCGGCGTGGGCGGCCTGGATCTGTATATGTCCCGTTGGGACGAAGAATCGGGTCGATGGGGCCAGCCCGTCAACATGGGCTTTCCTTTCAACTCGCCCGGGGACGATTTCCTGCTCTGCGACACGGAAGACGGAAAATATACGCTTTTCGCCTCCAACCGCGAATGCTCGGCAGACAGTGTCTATGTCTATGTGCTGGAGCGGGAGTCCCTGCAAAAGCGGGCGGCGGTGCGCGATGCGGCCGAGCTGGCCGACATTGCAGCGCTTAAGACGGTGAAGGACCGTGCGCGCAAGGCATCGGCTCCGTCATCGGCCCCGCAGGAAAATGCGAACACGCGGCTGTACACCCGGAAGATGGAGGAGGCACGGAAACTGCGCGAAGCCATTTCCAAGGAGAACGTGCAGGCCGTGCGGGATTCGCTGCTCGACTTGCTGGAGGAGGTGCACCTGGAAATCCGTCTGGTGGAAAAGAGTTTCCTGCAGAGCGGTGTTGTGGCCCAGGTGGAAGAAAAAGAGGTGGAGGACGCCTCGCTGGGCTATACTTTTGCCAAGAATGCCATGGGTGGGCGGCTGAACCTGCGGGTGCGCTCGCAGGAGGAAGCTCCGACCTTCCGCATCATGCCGATGGGCCGCTTTGCTACGGACACCCAGCTTCCGGAGGGCATCATCTACCAGATTGTGCTGTTTACCTCTGCGGCGCATGCCTCCCTGGACGACCTTCGCGGCGTTTCGCCCGTGTACGAGCGCCTGGGCTCCAACCTGCAGTATACGTATGCTACGGGGCAGTATCGACACTATTCCAGCGCGCTGCTGGACCTTAATACGGTGCGTGTGCTGGGCTTTCCGCAGGCATACATCGTGGCCTATCGGGACGGCCGGTCCGTTCCCGTAGCCCTGGCAAGACAAGAAGAATAACACATACTAATAGCCATGAAGAAATTTATCCTACTGACGATGCTTGCTGCAGTGGTTTCCTGCGGCAAAACCAGCATCTCCTGGAAAGAAGGGGAGCCGGTTGACAAACGGCATTCCACGTTCACGCTGGAAATCCAGCAACCCCCGGCAGGGACGGACTGGTACATCTGGTTCAGCCAGTTCCGTACGCCTGTCACGCTCCCGGACGAGGCTGACGGCCATATTGAGCATGTGAGCGGAACCTTGTACCGCTTTATTCCCAAGACCGATACCCACGGCAAGCCGCTGAAAGTGACCTACAAGGCCCGTACGCTGGCGAACAACGGCCGCGCACCCGAGGCTTTCTACCTGGTGCAGCCCGGGAAAAAGCCCGTGAAACTGGAGGTGGCCTATGAATTCCTTCCGTCGTCGATCAAACACTCCTTCGAGTGGGAGCACGTGGACGTGCTGGTGGAGGATATGATCCCCCGTCTCAAGCACCTGGAAAAGACGGAAGGGGAGACCGCCGTTCCGGCAAGCTGGACCTCTTCCCAGCTGGTGGAAGGCCAGAAGCCCGGCTGGTACAAAATCTGCCTCAAGGACAATGCCGCCACGGTGGAGGCTGCCGATGAAGACGCCCTCTACTGGGCCGGCGTCACCCTCGCCAACATCCGCGAGAGTGCCGATGGTGCCACCGTTCCGGAAATGGTCATCGAGGACTGGCCGGACCTTCCGTTCCGCGGCCTCATGCTGGACGTAAGCCGCAACTTCACCACCAAGGACAACCTCCTCACGCTCATCGACTTAATGGCCCGGTACAAGGCCAATGTCCTTCACCTGCACATGGGTGACGATGAAGGCTGGCGCGTGGAAATCGACGCCCTTCCGGAACTGACATCCTACGGTGCCTTCCGCGGCCTGCCCGTCCTGAACGAGGATGGCAGCATTTCCGAGCCCGACGCCCTGCAGCCTACCTACAGCGCCTCTTTGGACCGCAACGATATGTCCGGAACGGCTAACGGTTATTACTCACACGCCGACTTTGTGGAAATCCTGCGCTATGCCGCGGAGCGCCATATCAAGGTGATTCCGGAGTTCGATACCCCCGGCCATTCCAGGGCCGCCATCAAGTCGATGGAAAAACGGGCGGAGCGCACCGGAGACACCTCCTGCCTGCTCTCGGAGCCGGAAGATACCTCCACTTATGTATCCGTGCAGGACTATACGGACAACGCCATCAACGTTGCCCTGGAATCCACCTATACCTTTGTGGAAACGGTCTTTGACGGCCTTATCGCCCTTTATAAGGAAGCCGGCGTTCCGCTGGATGTGATCCATGTGGGTGGTGACGAGGTTCCGGAAGGGGCCTGGATCGGCTCTCCCGCCTGCCAGAAACTTATGCAGGAGAAAGGCTGGACCAACGTAGAACTTCTCAAGGACTACTTCGTGAGCCGCGTGCTGGACATCGCCGCCGCCAAGGGTGTGAAGATTGCCGGCTGGCAGGAACTGGTGCAGCATCTGCAGCCGGAAACCGCCGCTAAAATGGCCAAGGGCCTGGGTTACACGAATGTCTGGACCGTTTCTCACGGCCGCGAGGAACTGCCTTACCAGTTTGCCAACCAGGGGCTCCCGGTGGTGATTTCATCGGCCCCGAATGCCTATCTGGATTTTGCCTACAACGACTCCAAACTGGAGCGGGGACACAACTGGGGCGGCCTTGTGGACGAGCGCCGCACCTTCAGCCTGCTTCCCTTCAGCATGTACCGCAGCGTCCGTTGGGACGATCACGGGGAAATGCTGGACATCTCGCAGGCGCCCGTCGGCAAAACGCCGCTGGTGGCCCGGGAGAACATTCTGGGCATCCAGGGACAGCTCTGGACCGAGACCATCCGCAATTTCCACCACGTAACCTATTACATTTTCCCCAAGGCACTGGGCCTGTTCGAACGCGGTTGGAACGCTTCACCCGTCTGGGAAAACACGGAGGTGTCCGACGATCCGGCCTTCGTGCACGACTTCAATGCGTTCTACAGCATTATTTACGACAAGGAACTTCCTTTCTATCAGAATAAGGGCATCGCTTACCATATCAACTGATGAGACTGGTGATGATAACGGACTTCACGGAGCAGTTTTCCTACAAGCTGCTCCGTGGAATCATGGCCTGGTCCCGGCGGCAGGAAAAGCCGTGGGTGGTGTGCAAGATGCCCCCTTCCTACAAGCGGGAAATCGGCATTCCGCGCGTGATAGAATGGGCCAAGAACTGGCGTGCCGACGTGGTGGTGGGCCAGTTTGAACCGGACGAAGATGTAACCCTCTTCCGGAAAAACGGCATCGTGGCCATCGCGCAGGACTACATTTCCCAGTTCGAGGAAATCCCCAACCTGACCGCCGACTACTATCTGACAGGAGCCATGGCCGCCCGGCGCCTGTGTGGGCACGGTTTCAAGAACCTGGGCTTCTTCGGCTACGAGAACGTATGCTGGAGCGACGGCCGTCTGGAAGGTTTCCGGGATACGCTCCGGGACGATTATAACATAGACCATATTCATGTTTTCGCAGACCGGAAGCTGTCCAGTATGTGGAGTTATGACATCTCCGAGCTACAGCTGTGGCTGCATGCCCTACCCAAGCCCATCGCTATTTTTGCCTGCGACGACAACCAGGCGGAAATCCTGCTGGAAACCTGCCAGGCCTCGGGCATCAACGTTCCCCGCGAGGTAGCCATCATGGGGGTCGATAATGACGAAGTGACCTGCAACCTGACCTCGCCGGCCTTATCGTCCATCAATATGGACATCGAAAAAGCGGGCTTTGAACTGGCCGCCATGGCTACCCGGATGGTGGAGGATCCGTCGTATCCCGGCGAGGATATCATCATCCGTCCCGTGGCTGTCGTGGGCCGCGGCTCCACCGCCATCCAGGCCACCAACGACCCTGTGGTGGCAGATGCCATGCGGTACATTTACGAGAACCGCGCCCGCAAAATCCTGGTATCCGACGTGGTCGCCCAGGTCCCGGTGTCGCGCCGGTTGCTGGAACAGCGGTTCAAGGAAGTGACCGGAACCAGCCTCTATAATGTGATTTCCAACCTCCGTATCGAATACTTTGCTCAGCAGCTTATCAGCTCTTCGGAGACCGTATCCGAGATAGCCGCGCGCATGGACGAACCGGACACAAAAAGCCTGTCTCGCCGCTTCCGGGCACTGAAAGGATGCACCCCGACGGAGTATCGAAAGAGGAATTTGCGCAAATTGTGAGTACAAATACGCAAATTTCGTAATTTTTTATTTCGGCAGCGATTAATTTTGTGGTAGCTAAAACTAGTAACCACTGATAATCGAATGCTGTTAGGAATCGACATCGGGGGAACAACCATCCACTTAGGTCTCGTAAAGGGGTCTGAGTTGGTGGTTAGTAAAACCGTCCCCTCATTTGGCTGCGACTGGTCGCAGCAGCAGACGCTGGACTACCTGTGCGAGAAAATCTCCCGTATCCTTACGCCGGAGGTGGAACGCATCGGTGTCGGTGTCCCCACGCTGGTAGATCCCGCCAAGGGTATTGCCTACCAGGCTGCTAACATTCCTTCCTGGGACGTCGTCCCCATCAAGGAAACACTGGAAAACCGCTTCCATATTCCCGTGTCCGTCAACAACGACTCCAACTGCTATGCCCTGGGTGCTGCCGCACGCCAGGAAAAGAAGCATAACGTGTTGGTTGCCATTACGCTGGGCACCGGGATTGGAGTGGGTGTCATTGTAAATGGAAAACTGTACGATGGCTCGCACTGTGGCGTTGGGGAAATCGGCGCTCTGCCGTATCTGGAGGAGGATTACGAGTCCTATTGTTCCAAAAAGTTCTTCCATGCCCGCGGGCACAGTCCCAGAAGTGCTTCGGAAGCCGCAGCAAGCGGCAATCCCGATGCCATGGCGCTGTATCAGGAATTCGGCGTCCACCTGGGAACCTTCCTCGCCGTGGTAATGTTCGCCTATGACCCGGACTGCATCGTCCTGGGCGGCGGCATTGCACACTCCTTCTCCCTGTTCCACGACAGCATGTGGAAAACCCTTCGTGAAAAATATCCTTATACCAATACGCTGGCAGACCTCTGCATCCTGGCTATGCCGGAGGAGGAGTTGGCGGTCATTGGTGCAGCATCGTTATAATTACTAACTATGAGAAACTTAACCTTTATCTTCGCTTGGATGTTCGCCTGGAGTTGCGCTTCCGCCCCTCAGCAAGGCTTTCTCACCGAATGGACGCTTCAGCAGCAAGGCGCCTCAAAGAAGTATCAGGTGAACGTTCCCTGCACCGTTGCCGGAGCACTGAACCAGGCCGGCGTATTTGGCGAAGACCTCTTCCTGGAGGACCACTACAAGGCTGTGGACAAGAGCATCTTCGACCAGCCTTGGGTATACTCCACCCGCTTTGGCGCAGAAAAAGGCAAGTGCACCATCCTGCGTTTCAACGCGCTCAACTACCGGGCCGATATCGACCTTAATGGAACGCGGATCGCCTCCGCAGACACCACCTGCGGCACCTTTGCCGTGCGGGAGTTTGACGTGACGCCGCTGATAAAAGGCACCAATACCCTGAAGGTGACCGTTTATCGTGCGCAGTCCGGCGAACTCAATCACGGCTACGTGGACTGGAATCCGGCTCCCCTGGACGAGAGCATGGGCATCACGGGTAACGTGGAAGTCATCGTCACGCCCGATGTCCAAATCCGCGACGTTTTTGTAAAACCGGAAGTAAACCCCGAAGATCTTTCTTCGGCGGCCATATTGGTTAATTGTTTGGTTATGAACCGTTCCTCACGTGCCGTAGAGGGTGAGCTCCGCGGCACGTACGAGGGCGGGACATTCACCATTCCCGTGTCCCTGGCTGCCGGTGAAGAACGTACGCTCACCATCAAGGAAACGGTGGAGAACCCTCGCATCTGGTGGTCGCGTGAAATGGGCAGCCCGGAACTCTACCATCTGGACGTAGCGTTTGCAAACGGCGACGCAATTTCCCATAGCAAGCAGGTGACGTTCGGTATCCGTGACATCAAAGGCGACGTGGATGAAAACGGCCATCGCCAGTTCGTCCTCAATGGCCGTCCCGTCCTCATCAAGGCCGCCGGCTGGACCGACGACCTGTTCATGCAGGACACCCCGGAAAGCCTCGCCGAGCAGGTGGCTCTGGTGGCCGATATGGGCCTCAACTGCATCCGCTTCGAGAACATCTGGGGCCTGGATGATACCATTTATAACCTGTGCGATGAGCAAGGCATCCTCACGCTGGTAGGCTTCAGCTGCCAGTGGGAGTGGGAAAACTACTGCGGCCTCCCGGAAGTCCGCGGTTACGGCTGCATCAACGACCCTGCCTCGGAGGACATGGCCGTCCGTTATTTCCACGACCAGATTATCCGTCTGCGCAATCACGCGTCCCTGATCGCTTGGCTTACCGGCAGCGACCGCATTCCCAACCCGCGTCTGGAAACGCGTTACCTTGAAATCTATAATAAGCTGGAATATCGGCCCTACGTTTGCTCCGCCAAAGGACTCACGTCCCTGGCAGGCCCTTCCGGGACCAAGATGGAAGGCCCTTACGAGTGGGTGGCTCCGGACTATTGGTGGACCGACACCAAATGCGGAGGTGCTTATGGTTTCAACACGGAGACGGGCCCCGGCCTCAATATCCCGCAGCTGGAAAACCTGCGCCGCACGGTAGGGGAGAAGGACCTTTGGCCCATCGGCCCCAACTGGGCATACCACTGCACGGCCTCATCGTCCTATATGAACAATACCTCTTTCCAGGAAAAAGTGATGGAGGGTGTTTATGGGAAAGCGGCCGATTTGGAAGACTATATGCGCAAGGCCCATGCCCTGGACTATGACTCCATGCGCGCCATGTACGAGGCCTTCCGCGGCAACGTGCCCAAGGCCACCGGCATCGTCCAGTGGATGCTTAACAGCGCCTGGCCCAGCCTGTACTGGCAACTGTACGACTGGTGGAACGTCCCCACCGCCGGTTATTATGGCACCAAGGCCGCCTGCAAGCCCATCCAGCTGGTATTCAATTATGCCGATGGTTGCGTATGGGCGGTGAATGAAGCCATTCCGGAAACCACGGTGACGGCCATCATGAAGGTGTACGACGTAAACTCCAAGCTGGTCAGTGAGGAAAAGAAGGAAATCACCTCCCGCGCCTATGAACCCGTGAAGGTGTTCGGCCCCATTGCCCGGCCGGCCTTCGTGAGCCTGGAGCTGAGCGGCGTCCATGAGGCCCATAACTTCTATGCCGTTGCAGCCAAGAACAGCGTCTATGGTAAAGGCGACTGGTGGGGCTGCGAGACGGAAGAATATCCCGACCTCCGCTTTGTGGCAGATCTGCCCAAGGCCAAGGTGGAAATGACCACCGAGCCTGCGGAGAACGGTGTGCTCGTCAAGTTGGAAAACACCTCCGACGTAGTGGCCTATCAACTGGTCCTGAAGGCAAAGGACGCCGACGGACAGCTGGCTTCCGGCCCCGTCTGGAGCGACAACTTCTTCTCCCTGGCACCCGGCGAAAGCCGCACGGTGCGTTGCGCAAAGAACGGACTGAACATAACGCTTGAAGGTTGGAACCTATGAGAAAAATGATGCTTATCACCGGAGCGCTGCTCCTGGGTGTATGGGCCTTCGCCCAAAATCCGGAAGACCTGGACCGGGACCGCTCCAAGTATGCCACCTATTCCTTCTCCAAGGACGATAAATACAAGGTGGAAACGCCCTATGAGACCGTACACGTTAAGCAGCCCAAAGGCAAGAAGGTGAAAAACGTCATCTTCATGATCGGCGACGGCACCGGTCTCTCGCAGTGGAGCGTGGGCTGGGTAGCCAACGGCGGAGCCCTTAATATCGACCAAATGCCCGTGGTGGGGTACTCCCGTACCTACGCCACGGACAAGCTCATTACGGACTCCTGCGCCGGCGGTACCGCCCTGGCCAACGGCAAAAAGACCAAATACGGCTATATCGGCCTGGGCCCCAACGATGAAAAGGTGGAATCCAACCTGCAGTGGGCCAAGCGCGTCAAAGGCATGAAGACCGGCGTTACCGTTACCTGCCGCATCAACGACGCCACCCCTGCAGACTTCTGCGTCTACGGCCCCAGCCGCAAGGACGAAGAAGGACTGGCCGCCCAGTACATCGACGCCAACGTGGACTTCATCTCCGGCGGCGGCACCCATTTCTGGAACCAGCGCTCCGACGGCCGCAACCTCATCGAAGAGATGAAGGCCAAGGGCTACACTTACGTGGACAAGTTGGAAGATATTGCCGGAGCAGAGGGCGACAAGTTCCTGGGCCTGTACGACGAATATGACCTCAAGCCCAGCCTGGACCGCGGTCCCATCCTGATGGAAAGCACCATGAAGGCCATCCGGATGCTGGACAACAAGAAGGGCTTCTTCCTCATGGTCGAGGGTTCCCAGATCGACGACTGGGCCCACAAGAACAAGGTCGGCTACATGTGCGAAGAACTCTTCGACTTTGACAAGGTGATCGGCGCCGTCCTGGAATGGGCGGAGAAAGACGGTCACACGCTGGTAGTCGTTACGGCGGACCATAACACCGGCGGCCTCACCCTCCTGAAGGGCAGCATCGAGGACCGTGAGGTGAAGGTGCATTTCTCCACCAAGGGCCACGACGGAATCATCGTTCCGGTGTTCGCCTACGGCCCCGGCGCGGAGAACTTCGCCGGCATGTTCGAAAACGAGGAAATCGGCCAGATTGTACGTAAACTCATGCAGTAACCACCATGAAACGACTGTTCATAACCATTTTGCTGGCGTTGCCCCTCGTTGCAGTTTCGTGCACGAAGGGCGGCCAAGGCATGGTAATTACCCCCCCCTCGAACACTAAACCCAATACCGGGGATAACGGCGGGAACAACAACGGTGGGAACAACAGCGGGAATAATGGTGGAAACACTACACCCGAAACGCCCCCTACTCCCGGCACACTGTGCACCGACATCGGTCAGACGCCCATCGTCCTGGCTTATTTCACCGAATACACGGAGACGCTGCCGGAGGTCACCCTACTCACGCATATCAACTATGCGCACGGTCGTTTCAAGAACCCCAAGACCGGAGACGGCGGTATTGTCATAACGGAATCGTCCAAGGCCCCCATCAGCAAGGTGGTGGCCTTGAAGAGCGTTAATCCCAAGCTCAAAGTGATGCTCATGATCGGCGGCTGGGGCGGCCATGCCGACGGCTTCTCCATGATGGCCCGCGACGCCGCCAAGCGCACGGAATTCTGCAAGAGCGTAAAGCAGCTGCTGGACTTCCATAAGCTGGACGGTGTGGACATCGACTGGGAATATCCGACCAAGAGCGCCGACAACGAGACCGGCTGCGACCCGGCGGACACCAAGAACTTCAATCTGGTGCTCCAGGAGCTGCGGGCCACCCTCGGCACGGACAAGATTATCTCCTACGCCTCTTCTTCCTCCCATCCGGAGTACGTGGACTGGGCCACCGCCATCAATTACATCGACTATGTGAACGTGATGACCTACGACATGGGTGCCGCGCCCAACGGGCACAACTCCCCGCTGCACAAGGGTAACCGTTTCACCCATAGCAGTTGGGACGAGGCCGTCCAGAAACACGTGAAATACTATGTTCCCAAAAACCGGCAGGTGATGGGCGTACCCTTCTATGGCAAGGCCGAGAAGAACCCTTCCGAGGAATACAAGGTCTTCGTCAACAGCAAGGGGGAAACAGGTTACTCCATTAAATATAAAGACATCGTCCCCATCCTCGAAAAGGGAACTTACATGGGTGTGGCTTTGAACCGCAAACTGCACCGCGTGTGGGATCTGAATTCCATGGTACCTTACCTGGCCGACGAATCGGGACGCAACTACCTCTCCTACGATGACCCGGAATCCATCGAAGCCAAAGGCCTTTACGTGAAAAACAACGGGCACCTGGGTGCGATGTTCTGGGAATACAGGGGCGACACCGACAACCACGACCTGCTGAAAGCTTTGGTGAAAGGTGTCTATGGAAAGGAGACTGTTTTACAATAATTTTTATACAACTATAAACTATTAACTAAACTAATTAACCAAATGAAACAGAAAGTAGTCCATTTTGCAAGACTGGCTGCTGTGCTGTGTCTCCTTCTGGGAATGTGGGGTCCTACGGCCCTTGCCCAGCGAGGTATCTCTGTGCAAGGCAGGGTTGTGGACGCAGATGGTTTGCCGGTAATCGGTGCTGGTGTCACCATCAAGGGGACCACCACCGGTGTGGCTGCCGACATGGACGGAGGCTTTACGCTTGTCGTCCCCGGTGAGACTGCTGTGCTGGAAGTGTCCGCCCTCGGTTATGTGACCGAAGAGGTGAAAGTGGGTAAGCAACGGAACTTTACCGTTGTCCTGCGCGATGACACCCAGTCCATCGAAGCTACTGTGGTGGTTGCTTATGGTACGCAAACCAAGGCAACGGTCACGGGTGCTTTGACCTCCATCGACAACAAGGCCCTCATCAAGGCGCCTGTGGCCGATGTTACCAACGTGCTGGCTGGTCAAATGCCCGGTGTTTCTACCGTTCAGGAGAGCGGTCAGCCCGGTGAAGACTATGCCAAGATTTACATTCGTGGTGCCGGTTCCCTGTCGGACTCCAACGCCAGCCCGCTCATCCTGGTGGACGGCGTGGAACGTCCCCTGAACACGGTGGACCCCAACGAAATCGAGAGCCTGTCCATCCTGAAGGACGCCGCCTCCACCGCCGTGTTCGGTGTGCGTGGTGCTAACGGTGTTATCATCGTCACCACCAAACGCGGTGACACCGGCAAGCCCAAGATTTCCGTGAGCTCCATCACCGGTGTGCAGGTGCCGATGTCCTACATCACCCAGTGCTCCAGCTACGACTTCGCACGTTACTACAACGTGTACCAGTGGAACGACGGCAAGACCGATCCCGGCCTGTACTTCACCCCGGAGGCCATCGAGGCCTACCGCACGGGAAGCGACCCCGTCATGTTCCCGAACACGCAGTGGCACGAGCTCATGTTCCGCAAGGCCTTCGTCCAGACCAAGAACAACATCAACATCAGCGGTGGTTCGGACAAGGTCCGTTACTTCGTGTCGATGGGTTACATGTTCCAGAACGGTCTGCTCAAGCAGATTCCGGACGTGACCTACGACAACAACTATTCTTACAACCGGTATAACTACCGTGCCAACCTGGACTTCAAGCTCACCGAAACCACGGATATGAAGTTCAACATCAGCGGTGTTATCGGCAATACCCGCGAACCGCTGGATAGCGACCGTGGCAACATCTGGATGCTCACCATGCTGTGGGCTCACCCCACGGCCTCTCCGGGTATTGTGAACGGTATGCCGGTGACGGTGGTGTCCTACGACGCCCTGCCCGACGGCCTTACCAAGTGGAACGGTTGGGAGTATTACTACTGGTCCGGTTACCAGAACAAGTACAAGACCACCCTGGATATGGACATGACCATCACCCAGCGCCTGGACTTCCTGACCCAGGGCCTGAGCGTGAGCGTCAAGGGTAGCTTCGATACTTCCATGGCCCTCACCAAAAAGCGCACCGGTAGCGGTGGTTATCACCAGACTATTGAATATCAGTCCTGGGCAGACAACTCCGGCCTATCCATGAGCGATCCCGCCTTCGACCGTACCTATCTGCCGGTCATCAGTGGTAGCGAGCCCACCCTTAGCTATAGCGAGTCCACCGACGACGACAAGAGCTGGTACCTGGAGGCACGCGTGGACTACAAGCGCAAGTTCGCCGGCAAGCACAACGTGAGCGGCCTGCTGCTGTACAACCAGTCCCGCAACTACTATCCCAGCACCTATAGCTGGCTGCCTCGTGGCTATGTGGGCTTTGTGGGCCGTGCCACTTACAGCTATGCCGACAAGTATCTGGTGGACGTAAGCATGGGTTACAACGGCTCCGAAAACTTCGCTCCGGGCAGCACCCGTTACGGTTTCTTCCCTTCCGGCTCCATTGGCTGGGTAATCAGCGAAGAGAAATTCATGAAGAAAGCCCCCTGGATCGACTTCCTCAAACTCCGCGCCTCTATTGGTAAGGTAGGTAACGACCAGGGCAACTCCGTACGTTTCATGTACATGGACGGCGTTTGGACCGATGCCGGAGCATATTACTTTGGTACCGGCAAGGGCGACGGTGTGCCGCGCTACGAACTGGGAACCCCTGGTAACAAGGGCGTTACCTGGGAAACCGCTCTCAAGAGCAATGTCGGTTTGGACTTCGACTTGTTCAACTACCGCCTGCACTTCAGCGGCGACCTCTTCTACGAGCACCGTACCGGTATCCTCATCTCCCCGCAGTCCCTCCCTTCCATCATTGCCACCAAACTTCCTAACATGAATCTGGGTGTTGTGGATAACAAGGGTTACGAGATTGAGCTGGGCTGGAAAGACCACGCCGGCGACTTCACCTACGACATCAGCGCCAACGTCACCTTTGCCCGCAACAAGATTATCTATCAGGACGAGGTGGAACCCGAATACGAGTACCAGCGTGAAACCGGCGGTCCTACCGGTCGCTACATGCTGTACCAGTTCGAACGCCTGTACCAGAAGAGCGACTTCTATATCGATGCCGAAGGCGTGCAGCGCCTGAACCCCGACCTGCCGCAGCCTTCCAATGCCGTTTATCCCGGTGACTGTATGTACAAGGACCTCAACGGCGATAACATCATCGACGGTCGTGACCGTATGTATGACGGATATCCCAACCGTCCTGAATATGTGTTCGGTTCCAACTGGAAATTCGGATACAAGGGCTTCAACCTGGCCCTGAACTGGGTGGCCGCCACCAACGTGAGCCGTGTATGGAATGCCGACTACCGCATCCCGTTCACCAACTCCGGTCACCGCGGTCTGCTGCAGTACTTCGCCGACGGCTGCTGGATCGACAACGACAACCCTTGGGCCCCCGGCCGTGAAGACGGTACCCTGCCGCGCTTCACCAAGACCAACTACCCTTGGAACTCCATGGATTCCACCCTCTGGACCGTGGATGCCAGCTACATCCGTCTCAAGAGCGCCAGCTTTGGCTACACCTTCGGCCAGAACAAGTTCTTCAAGAAGCTGGGCATCAGTTCCCTGGGCCTCATGTTCACGGGTTACAACCTGTTCACCATCTCCAAGATGAAGCTGCAGGACCCCGAAGCTAAGTCCAGCTCCTCCAGCGGTAGCTATCCTCTGGTGAAGACCTTCAACCTGGCTCTTAACATCACATTCTAATCAAGGCGTCCTATGAAAAAAGTCATTCGCATACTGAGTATCGCCCTCTGTCTGGGCGCAGGACTGGTCGCCTGTGAAAGCCTGAAACTGGGCGACGACGGCCTTTCCAAGGCCCCCGAGACATCCGGTGCAACCATCGACACCCTGTTTGCTACCCTCACGGATGCAGATAAGGTGCTTACATCGGCATATTATTATCTTCCTTATGGTCTGGTGTCCGACTTCGACTCCAAGATGGGAAGCGATTTCCTGGAGTCCATCACCGACCACTTCATCTCCAACAAGCACTCGGACAGTGACGGTCCTAACAACCTTTACTACTCCGGCGGTCTTTCCGCTAACCTCACCGGTGCCTACGCCGGCGGCGAGAACTATCGCTTTGGCAGTGAGAAGGATTACACCGCTATCCGTTATGCCTGGTTGTTCCTGGAGAACATCGACCGCGTGCCCAATGCCGACCCTGTTCTCAAGGCCCGCAAGACGGCTGAGGCTAAGGTCTGCATGGCCATCGCCTATGCCAACATGCTCCGCTATCTGGGCGGTGTTCCCATCCTGGACCACGCCGTGGAGGCTTCCGAGGAGATGAAATACCCTCGCAACACTTTCGCGGAAACCGTGGATTTCATCGTGAAGCTTTGCGATGAGGCCGCTCCCGACCTGCCCTGGACCGTCTCCGCTACGGAGGACGGCCGCATGACGCGCGCCGCCGCCATGGGCCTCAAGCTGCGCATCCTCTGCTTCGCGGCTTCTCCTACCTTCAACTCCGACACCAAGTGGCACCCGCAGGCCGACGAGTACACCTGCTACGGCAATTACGATCCCGCCCGCTGGCAGGCCGCCAAGGCTGCCGCCGACGATTTCATGCGCGAGCAACTCTCCAATGGCGGTTACGCCCTGGAGCAGGCCACAATAGCCGACCCGACCAAGGGCTTGCAGCCTCGTGACTATCGTCTGGCCTATCGCAGAGGCTATTCCCAGCGCGGCTCTTCGGAAGCGATCATCTCCATCCGTAAGAACAACAGCACCAGCTACCACGACAAGCACTTTGAAATTCAAGGTTCCTACGGTAGCGGCTGTTCCTTGAACTGGGTGAACAAGTTCCCCTGGGCCGATGGCACTCCTTTCCCGGAGGATTTCGACTGGGAGAACAAGAACAACTGGCCCGAGCAGCCCTTCTTTAAAACCGACCCCAACGGTACCCTCAAGGTGGACAACATCACCTTCACCGAAACCCGCGACCCTCGTCTGTACGAGAACGTGTGCGTCCCCGGTGACATCTGGAGAGACGGAACCCAGGGCCGTGCCTTCGACAACCACAAATATCACCAAGACGGATGCCCCGGCTTCCTGATGATGAAATTCGTGATGCAGCAAGGCACCGACCGGAGCAATCCGCCGCACTGGTGCATGATGCGTTTTGCAGAAGTACTCCTGAACGCGGCTGAAGCCTATAACGAGGCCGATGGCGGTCCGTCCGACAAAGCCTATTCCTATGTGAACGCTGTCCGTAACCGCGTGGGACTTCCTAACCTTCCGGAGGATATGACCAAGGAAGAGTTCCGCAAAGCCCTCATCCTGGAACGTGAACTGGAGTTCGGTTTCGAGGAAGTTCGCTGGTTTGACATGGTTCGCTGGGGGCTGAAAGAAGCTTTCACCACACCCCTGAAGGGCCTCACTTCCTATGGCAATAAGAACGTTGATGCCACCGTCTTCAGTTTTGCAGTGAAAGACGCTTATCCGCCCCGCAAGTGGTACACCGAATTCGACACCAAGTGGTATCTCGCCCCCATCCCCTCCGTTGAAATCCAAAAGAACTACGGGATGACACAGAACCCTGGCTGGTAAACTAAAAACTGTACCCGAAGATGAAAAGAATCTATACATATATCCTTCTTCCGCTTCTTCTGGCAGGTTCTACGGCCTTTGCCCAGGAAAAGTCCATGCTGGACTCCATTTCCCTCGGCAACACGTACAACCTGAATGCCTACTCAAGCCTGAGCGCCGGAAGCGAGCTCTTTGAAAAGAGCCCCGAAGCGGACATTTCGAATGCACTCTACGGCCAGTTCTCCGGTCTGCTGGTAAAGAACAGTTCCAGCACCTACGAATCCAACCAGGCCAAACTCAAGTTGTCCCTGCGCCTGCATGGCCATAGCCCGCTCCTGCTGGTCGATGGTCTGCCCCGTGACGTGGAAGATATCTCCGGACTGGAGATTGAATCCGTGACCGTGCTCAAGGATGCCGCCGCCGCTGCACTGTATGGCGTGAAAGGTGGTAACGGCGTGGTCATGATTACCACCCGCCGCGGTAAGGACTCCCGCCTCAAGGTGACCGCTCAGTACCGCTACGGTCTGGCCACCACGTTCCGGGCACCGGAATTTGCCGATGCCTACACCTACGGCTTCATGATGAACGAAGCCCGTAGCCTGGACGGCCTCCCGGCCAAGTACTCCGATGCGGAACTCCTGGCCTTGTATAGCGGTCAGTATCCGTATGCCTATCCCAACGTGAACTGGTGGAACGAGGTTTACCGCGACCACGGTGACAACCACCGCGCCCAGTTCACCTTCCAGGGCGGTAACAAGAATTTCCGTTACTTCGCGGCTTTGGATTACCTGAAGGAAGACCTCATGTACAAGAAAGCCACGGCCGACGACCGTTACAATGCCAACCATTACGACAACCGCCTGGGCCTCCGTGCCAACGTGGATGTGAACATCACCCGTTCCACCTCCATGAAGATTGGCGTGATGGCCCGCCTGTCGGAATTCAACCAGGGCTATTATTCGGACAACATCGAACAAACCCTGTATAAGCTGCCCGCCGCTGCCTTCCCTGTGAAACAGGCCGATGGCACCTATGGCGGAAGCGCCCTGTACGGCGCCGTGAACCCGGTGGCCGTGATGCAGGAGAATGGTCAGCGTCAATGGTCCCAGACCAAAGTGAATGCCGATGCTACCCTGCGTCAGGACCTGGGCTCCCTTCTTCCGGGCCTCTGGCTGGATTTGAACGTCGGTTTCGACTATATCGGCCTCCTGTACGAACGTGCCTCCAAGGACTGGCGGTACTCCGAACTGGTGAGCACCGTTGCCGCACAGGGTGACAAGAGCTACATCCTGAGCGAACAGCTCTACTACGGCAAGAACTCCAAGACGGTGGATTTCGACCACTACTTCAAGAATCTGCAGATGCGCTTCGAGCTGCAGGGCCGCGTGAATTATGCCCACAACTTCGGCAAAAACCACGTGGAGGCCCACGCCGCCTACCGCATGCGCTCCTGGATCCTCAGTGGCCAGAACAAATCCTCCAAGACGCAGGAAATCCTGGGTACTTTGAGTTACAACTGGGACAACCGGTATTTTGCCGATGTAGTTCTCAACTACTCCGGTAGTGCCTACATGCCCAAGGGCAAGCGCTTCAACTTCTATCCGGCCATCAGCCTGGGTGCCGTGATCCTGTCCGGAGACCCGTACCTGAAGGCCTTTGCATCGGCCGGTATGTCCGGCAGCGACGGCGACCTGGAGCATGAACTCTGGCGTGAGAATTACGTGAGCGGCAACAGCTATTATTTCGACGGCAAGGGCAATAGCAGCACCAGCGGTCGTAAGGAAGGCGATATGCCTGCCGTCACGCTCGCTCCCGAGCTTTCTTCCAAGGTAACTTTAGGTGTCGATGCTAAATTCTTTGCCGGCCGCTTGGGTGTGAATGTGGATGGCTTCCTGGAGAAGCGCAGCAACATTCTCATCACCCCGGCCAACATTTCCGAGGTCATTGGTATCGGCCTTAAGGAGCAGAGCCTGGGTGAACAGTCCTACAAGGGCGTGGACCTGGCACTGAACTGGGACGAGACCCGCGGGGACTTCAACTACGGCCTCTATGCCAACGGCAGCTGGCTGTTCACCAAGGTCATCAACGACGGTCAGGCTTACCAGATGTACGACTATCTGTACCGCAAGGGCAACCCGGTGGGCCAAAAGTACGGTCTGGAAGTGATCGGTATTTTCCAGAGCCAGTTGGAAATCAACAACAGCCCTCAGCAAACCTTTGGCGAGGTGCGCCCCGGCGACCTTAAATACCGCGACCAGAACGGTGACGGTGTCGTGGACAGCCAGGACGTGGTGAAGATGTTCGGTAGCTCCACTCCGCTGCTGCAGTTCGGTTTCGGCCTGCACTTCGGTTGGAAAGGCCTAAAGATCTATGCCGATTTCCAGGGTGTAACCGGTGTTACCGTGAGCCTGCTGGACAGCCCGCTGTACCAGCCGCTGGTGGGGAATGGAACCATTTCCAAGACCTTCCTCAACCGCGAGGTCACCTGGGCTCCCGGACGTGAAACCGTGGCCACCATGCCGCGCCTGACCACCCAGGAGAACAACAATAACTACCGTGCCAACTCCCTGTGGTATCGCGACGGCTCCTTCATCAAACTGCGGAATTTGGGTATTTCCTACACTGTTCCCAGAACGGCGCTCAAGATTTGCGACATCACGGTGTCCCTCTCCGCAACCAATCTGTTCAGCCTGGACAACATCGGCTTTGCCGATCCCGAACAGTTGGGCGCCTATTATCCTTCCACCCGCACTTTCTGGGCCGGAATCAAGTTTAACTTTTAAACGGGGAGGATACGAGATATGAAAAAAGTAATCTATATTCTGAGCGTTTTAACGCTGTGCGTGAGCTGCAATTTCCTGGATTTTGACGAGTCTTCCAGCCAGTACACCCGCGATAGTATGTACAAGACTTACAGCAATATCCAGAAGATGCTCGCCAACATCTACGGGTACATGCCCAACAAGGATATTTACGATGTGTCCAGCGCACTGCGCGACTGCGGCTCCGACGACGCCGAGTACGCCGATCCGGATGCCTCCGTCCAGCGTTTCACCAACGGCAACTGGAGTCCCATCGCTACGGTGGACGACAAGTGGAGCCTGTACAACGGTATCCGCAGTGCCAACGAGTTCCTGGAATCCATCAAGACCGTGGACCTGAGCATGTACAAGTACGACACCAAGTACCAGCGCTGGCAGGAGCACTTACAGTACTATCCGGCCCAGGCCCGTGTACTTAGGGCGTACTTCTTCTTCGAACTGGCCCGCCGCTATGGCGACATCGCCATGCCGCTGACCATGCTCACCGCTGAGGAAGCCAACGCCATTGCAAAAACGCCCTTCGACGAGGTCATCGACTTTGTGGTTAAAGAATGCGAAGAGAGCGCCAAAGAGCTCCCCAAAACCTACGTCGGCATGTTGGACGATGAGGTGGGCCGCGTGACCAACGGCTTCGCCCTGGCCGTGAAAGCCAAGGCTCTGCTGTACGCCGCCTCCCCGCTGCACAACCCTACTGGCGACAAAGCCAAATGGCGTGCAGCCGCCCAGGCAGCCAAGGACATCATGGACTTGAACCAGTACAGCCTGGATGCGGCGGAAAAAGCCAATAATCCGGGTTCGCCCGAGGTGATTTTCGCCATTTCCCGTGGCGAGAGCCAGAGCTTCGAGCGTTACAACTTCCCGGTTCGTTTCACCGAGGGTGAACGTACGTCCATTGCTGGTACGTATCCCAGCCAGCAGCTGGTGGATGCCTTCCAGACGCTGGGCGGTTACGACATCACTCTGGAAAGTAACGGCTGGCGCACTTCCGATCCCGCCTTTGACGTTACCAAGCCGTACGAGGGCCGCGACCCGCGCTTTGCGCGCGCCATCCTGGCCAACGGCATGGCCTTCAAGGGTGCCACCATCGAGACTTTCGTGGGTGGCAAGGACTACAGCGCCACCCGCAGCGACCTGGGCACCTGCACGGGTTATTACCTGCGCCGCTACATCCAGGAAAGCACCAGCTTCACTCCGGAAAATACCGTGTCCAACACACACCATTGGATTGTATATCGCTATGCGGAGGCCCTTCTTACCTTTGCAGAAGCCGCCAATGAGGCGCTGGGCAATCCTACCGACGCTTCCCTGGGCATGTCTGCCCTGGAGGCCTTGAACCTGGTTCGCGCCAACGCTGGCATGCCGGATGTAAACGCAACCTCCCAGTCGGCCTTCCGTGACGCTGTCCGTCGCGAATGGCGTGTAGAATTTGCATTTGAGGATCACCGTTTCTGGGACATCCGCCGCTGGGGCATTGCTTCCGGCGTGATGGGTCAGCTGGACGGTGTGGAGATTGTCAAGGAAGGAGCCGCGTACTCCTATAAGAGAAAAGTGGTGGAAACCCGCACTTGGTTCGACAAGATGAACCTGTATCCTATTCCGCAGTCGGAAACCTTCAACAATCCCAACCTTACGCAAAATACCGGATGGACTCTAACCACTGAATAAAAACAATACCGATATGAAAACATTAATAAGAATCTTTGCTCCTCTGGCTGTGCTTGGTGCACTGGCTTCCTGCCAGATGTACAAGATTGACACGCAGATGACCCCGGAAAAGATGGCTGCGTCCATCCGCATGGAGTGCAGTGCAACTGATGTGTACACCCTTGCGTCCCAGGATCCGGATGCCATCAGTTTCAACGTGAGCGCCAATACGCCTTGGACCCTCACCTTGTCCAGCGGCGCCGACTGGCTGGAGGTTACCCCTGCTTCCAGCGCTTCCGGCGCCCTCATTTCTGATGTTACAGTTGTGGCCCAGCCCAACAACTCGCTTCAGGACCGTAGTGCAACCCTTACCCTCCGGGGTGAGAATATCTCCAAAACCAAGATCATCACCATCAAGCAGCTTCGCGCCGGCCGTCTGTATGTGACGCCGATGGTGGGAGACTATTCCGCTGCCGGCGGTCCGCTCTCCTTCACCATCCAGACCAACCAGGCCTGGGAGGTGCGTTCCAGCGAAGGCTGGCTCACCTTCAACCGTGAGAGCGGTGAGCCCGATCCGGAAGGCCGCACCATCACCATCATCGCCACGGCTGCTCCTTCCGATGTGGTGGAGCGCACGGCTACGGTTACCGTTACTGCCGGTGACGACGAAGAGACCTTCGATGTGGTTCAGTCTGGCAAATTCATGCTGACCGAACTCTCCGATCCGTTCGATGGCAATGGCGGCGAGCAAACCTTCAGCATCAAGACCGACCTGCCTTGGGAGATCAATGCCGATCAAACCTGGCTTACCTTCGACAAGACTTCCGGTACCGGCGACGGCTCCGTGACCACCATCACCGCCATCGCCGCCGTCAATGAAGGCGCCCTCCGCACGGCCAACGTTACGGTTTCCGCCGGTGGCGTGGACAAATCCTTCGTTGTATCCCAGAAGGGCTTCACCTTCGAGATTGTTACCCCGGCTTCCACCGAACTGCCCCGTCTGGGCGGTGAAATGATCCTCGAGGTGAATACGGCTATGGCCTGGGAGCCCGCTACCGACGTGGAAGGCTGGAGTGTAGAGAAGATTGACGCCTCCTCCTTTAAGGTAAAGGCCACCTTCAATAACCTCTTCATTCCCAAGGTAGGCACGGTGAAAATTGTTTCCGCCGGTGCCGAGGACGAACTGGAACTCACGCAGAATATCAACTTTGTCACGAAGGGCCACACGGAACTTCTGGAAGATGGCTCCCTGAAGGTGTATGAGGATGAGAAGAGTGGAATTGCCACTATAGACAACTTCCAATATGTGATTATGGACGCTGAAGTAGAGATGCATCTGGGAGATAAAGGCAGTTTCCTGATGGGCACTCAACACTATAGTGACGGTTACGAGTATCAGTTATATATCGATCTGAACAGAAGCGATAAGTACCGTCTGCGCTCTAATGGAGGTAAAGTTACCACCAGAGGTAGCAAGGAGTTTACGTTTGATAAGACTAAACTCGACGCCATGACGCACGCCCAGATTCAGTTCATTCCCGATGCGGAGGATCCTACCTCGATCAGCCAAACCTTCTACTGCAATGGAGAAGTCCAGGATAAGGTTTTGGTTTCCACGTCGGTATTTGCTGCCGAACCTACGCTGGAAGGTAACTACGAAGTCGTATCCATTGTTACCGCCGATGACGGGTCCTATTTCATTATCAAGTCTTGCACTGTTACCCCTGTTGAGTAAGTATGAGAAAGATTGTTTACATACTCTGCGCAGCCGCAGCCCTCGTCACAGGGCTGTGGGGCTGCCAGAAGAAGGCGGAATCCATCAAGACGGTGGACCTGCGCTACCGGGCCAACGACAGCTATGATCTGCCGGCCACGGGTGCACAGCCTTTCACCATCCTGGTGGCCTCTTCCGATCCTTGGACCGTCACCAGTGCCCATCCGGACTGGTGCATCATCTCAGAGGAGGAGGGTGACGCCTCCGACGCCGAACTCGTACATATCGGTCAGGCAACTCCTACAACCATCCAGATTCAGTATTATGACAATACTTTCCTGGATGACCGCGTTGACCAGATTGTAATCAAGAGTGACTACTGGACTGGCAAAACCATTACCGTAACCCAGGCGGGCATCGCCTTCCTGAAAATCCCGGATGACGACCTCGCTCTAGATGTGGAGAAAGCGGGCGGTGATTACGAGATCCATATCAACTCCAATCAGGACTGGAGCACCAAGGTTACGGACGGTGACTGGGTATCCATCACTGATGGCGTTACCGGTAGTGGTTCCGGCGTGGTGGTGGTGACTGCTGAGGAGAATCCCGCCGAAATGCGCTACGCCGAGGTTACGGTCTATGACCGCCACGACGTGCCTGCGGCCCAGATCATCTTCACCCAGGACGGTGTGCAACTGGTCCCGGCTTCCGAGGAAATCCGTGCCGGTTACGACCAGGCTACCGCCGAACTAGATGTGGTCTCCAATTCCAAGTGGGTGGTTGTGAAAGATGCCGAAGGAGACGATTGGTTTGACATCGTGTCTGGTACCGGCGAAGGCGACGGCAAAATCCAGTTGTCCTTCACCCAGAACGATGGAGACGCCCTGCGTAAGGCCAACATTCTCCTGAGGAACGTTGTGACCAGCGAAGACGAATACCAGGCCGAAAAGATTATCGTTGTAAAGCAGGCCTACAAGATCGAGTCTGTCCGCAAAGAACTGAACAACGATGAACTGGGCGCCTGGACGTCCGACTGGGCCAATCCTCCTGTTTACACCAGTGGCGTAGGTACCCTGTTCACCTCCAAGGCCCGTCTGAATCGCTCCATGGAATTCGGTTCCTATACCTTCCGTTGGTCCAATATTACGGCGAACGCCTACGTCCGTCACTGGTTCTGCTTCAGCGATGGTATTGAGATGAAGGTCAATGTACGTCCTGGCTCCAATAAGGTTGCGTTTGAATTCAATGCTTCCAGCGCGGGCGTCAGCGACAAACCCAGCCTCAGTTCTTACTCCGAGATTTCCGACTGGACCCAGCCTATCGAGGTTACCTACAAGTTTGACCCGAGCGGAGCCGAACACTGCCATGTGACTTACCTGGTCAATGGACAGGTGGCCGCCTCCTTCGACACGTCAAGCGCCATTCTGCATACTGTTACCTGGGGGGCCAAGATCAACATGTACATTGGTGTACAGGACGAAGAAGGCCAGACCGGCAACTCCGCCGTTTGCGAATGGTACGAATATACTCCTCCGATGAACTGGGAATAATTGACAAAGGACCTTTAAATGAAGATAAATATGAAAAATATCAGCAAAATAGCGATCCTTTGCATCCTGGCCCTGGCTGCTTTCGGCTGCCAGCAGAAGACTGATCCCACTCCCGATCCAGGCACTAAGCCCGTCGTGGAGCCTGAAACCCATACGCTCACCTTCGTTCTCCCGGACGGCGAAAAGGCCGCCTGGGAGGCGGGTGACCAGATTGTGGTTCACGGCGAATACGCCAAAGACCAGGTAACGGTGACCCTCAGCGCCTCCGATATCTCTTCTGACGGCAGATCTGCCACCACAACGGTCTCGGGCCTATATCCTTACAAACGCGACGACTGCACCAGTACCCTGTATGCCGCCTATCCGGCATCGGCCGTCGATAACCTGAAGCACTGCTTCTTCTACAGCGCTTTTAAACCGGTGAACATGCAGTTGATGGCCGCCTGCAACACAGGAGAAACCTTCAACTTCGTAAACCTTACCAGTGCGGTTTCCTTCGTGGTGGATGGAGATTTCGACTCTTTCTCCTTCACGGCCCGAAAGGACATCAACATTGGCTTCTCCCGCTATCAGGTGAAGATTACCGATCAGGAAGTGAATCTGAAACAGTATCTTGAGGGTGCTACATCCACCATTCTGTCCACAGACCTGGTTGCTGACGGCGAAACGGTGAATACGCTCTTCGTACCCGGCGGTCTTCCGCTGGATGCGGGCTTTATCCTTACCTTCAGCAAGGATGGCAAGTCCCAGAAACTGCTCAAGGACAAGGAGGAAGTCATTGTCGAGGTCGGCGAACTCCTGGATCTGGGCGACGTTACCGACTTCCTGGTCGATGCCGCTGATGACATCGACCCGGATCTGGCCACTTCCATTGATCTGCAAGGCAACGCCAACAGCTATATCGTATATGAGCCGGGTGTGTACAAATTCAAAGCCGTTAAGGGTAATACGGATAAGGCCATAGCGGGTATTGACGCTGTCGAACTCCTTTGGGAGACTTACTGCGACACCGAAGAAGTAGCGCCCCGCAGCGTTGTGGAAGGCTACGCTTATGATGAAGACACCGGTTCTATCTGCTTCAAACTTCCTACACCTGTCAAGCCTGGTAACGCCCTGCTGGCCGCCCTGGACAAAGATGAGAACGTGCTTTGGAGCTGGCATATCTGGGTACCGGAAACGCCTATTACCGATGATACCCACGGATTCGGTTCATTCAAAATGATGAGTCGTAATCTGGGTGCCCTTGTGGATACGGAGGCCGGTGCTCCTGCCGATCCTCGTTCCTTCGGCTTGCTGTACCAGTGGGGCCGTAAAGACCCGTTCCTGGGTGCATCGGCCATTGACTCTACCGATCCGGTTACTTTCGCCGGTACGGCTATGACCGTGGCCGAGGGTCCCGTCGATCCGGAGACTATCTTTGACAAACCTACGGTGTTCTTCAACGTGAGTGGTGCCTGGGCAACCGGTAACGACAATTTGATGTGGGGCGACGTGGAAAGAGATGCCGCCGCCGTGAAGTCTGTCTATGACCCGTGCCCGACCGGTTACAGAATCCCCGGCCGTAAGCGCTTCAGCATCTTCCAGAGCAACGGCTCAACCATTACCGGTTGGAAATTTGATGCTGCCAACGGTGTGGTCCAGATGGGTAGCCCGCTGGCATACTTCCCGGTCTGCGGTTATCTGGAGGTCGATGGCACCTTCGCCAACGGCTCAGCCATCGTCTGGGATGCCCGTAACGACTACGAGAGTACCAAGACCTCTTACAGCATGTACATTAACAACAATGAGTCTGTCAAGCAGGCTGTGACGCGTGCTTTTGGCGGCTCTGTCCGCTGCGAAGCAGAATAAGAACGAATAACAATAAAATTATAACCTGTTATGAAAAAGTTTTTGACTAGTGTTGCTATGGCGCTGCTCCTGGTTGGCTGCGCCAAGGAGTATGACGACTCCGGCCTGAAGGAGCGCGTCAGTGCTCTGGAAACCCGCGTCACGGCTCTGGAGTCCAACGTAGAGGCTCTCCAGTCCGCTATCGGCGAGGGCGTATTCGTGGCCAAGGTCCAGGAATATGTAGACCCGGATACCGGCAAGACCATCGGTGTCACCGTCACTTACACCAGTGGCGATGTGAAGTACTTCGAAATCACCCCTCAGGAAGACTATGAAGGTCCCGTGCTGGGTGTCATCAAGAGCGGTTCCGGTCAGCTGGTATGGGCTATCGACGGTATCGCCATCCAGATTGACGGCAAAGAAGTGCCGGTGTACCAGACTCCTGTTTTCACCCTTGACGAAGACGGTTTCCTCTGGGTAGAGATTAACGGCGAGAAGGCGAAACTGGGCCAGGTGCAGAACAAAGGCGCCACCCTGGTGGACGGCATCTTCACCAACATCAAGGTGGAGCAGGATAAGATTGTCCTCACCCTGTCCGACGAAACCACGGTGAACATCCCGTTCGCCGAGGCTTTCAAGATCGAACTGATGCTTGACGAGTGTGTTTACACCACCGGAGACCCCATCCCCGTTCACTATGCTCTCACTGCCGCCACCACCGGTACCGTAGTCCGCGTAGCCGGTTACAGCCCGCTGGACTTCGTTGTAGCGGTCAATGCCGAGGATAAGATCATCGAGATTACCCCTCTGCATCCCACTGCCGCCGCCCAGTTCCTGGTTGTGGCCGATTCCGGTATCGGTCTCGTTTCCACTGCCACCCTTCAGGTCGAACCCGAAGGCATGACCATAGTGGATGTACCCTACAGCGTAGATGTTGACTACATGGCCGAGGGTGAAAACGGTTCCGTTTCTGTCCACATCGTTTCCAACATTGTCCCTGAGGTGAAGCCCGTTGACGAATGGATCCACCTGGTAGATGTAAAGGCCCAGGCCTACACCATCACCCTGTCCCTGGACGACAACAAGACTGGTGAGGTCCGTACCGGTACGGTGAACATTCTCAAGAAAGATACCGATATCATTATCCAGACCCTCACCATTGGCCAGCTGGCTGCTGAAATCGAAGAAGGCCCGGCTAACCTGAGTAAGAAGGAAAGCGCCAACAGCTACCTTGTATACGCTGCTGGTGAATATAAGTTCAAGGCTGTGAAGGGTAACTCCACCGAGAGTGTGGGTACCGTTGCCAAAGCCGAGATTCTGTGGGAAAGCGACAACACCACCACTGCACCTGCGGCCAACGCCATCATCGCCAGTGTGAAGGTGGACGGTGAATTCATCGTCTTCTCTACTCCTGAAATCCTTGTCCCTGGTAATGCCCTTATCGCTGCCAAGGATGAAGCTGGCACCATCCTCTGGAGCTGGCACATCTGGATTCCTGAGACGGAGATTGTCAACGGCACCTGGGGCGACGCTGTGAGCGTTCCCATGATGGACCGTAACCTGGGCGCCCTGATCCCGGCTGCTACCGATGCCGTGCCGGATGGCAAGTCCATCGGTCTGTTCTACCAGTGGGGCCGTAAGGATCCGTTCCCGGGCACCGCTTCCGTGAGTGCCTCTGATCCTATCGCTACCAATGGCACCATTTCCTTGACAAGCGAGAAACAGAATTACACTCCTGAAGAAAGCGTCGCGATTCCTACGGTTTACATTGTGACCGGCAGCGACAACAACAAGACTTGGATGGTGGGTACAGAAGCCGTTAACCTTACTCTTTGGGGCGCCGAGAAAACGGTCTATGACCCGTGTCCTCCGGGATATGTCGTTGCCACGTGGGATAAGGAAGCCATTACGGTGGACACTGCCAACAAGCTCTTCAAGGTGGGCACCACTGCTTTCCCTGTTGCCGGTTATCTGGATCAGGGTGAATATGTGAAGGTGGGCCAGCGTGCATACGTTTGGAGTTCTATCGCAACCTCCGCCGATCATAACATCGCCCCCCTGATCCTTGTCGACGGCAGCTCTGCCAGCGTAACCGTGCAGCGCATGTCCCGTGGCGGTAACGTCCGTTGCGTCGTAGCCAACGAAGGCGCCATCGTTCCTCCCACCCCGAACCCCGGTGGTGGCGAGGTTGTAGAGGAAGCGAAAGATTTGAGCGCCGAAGGCACTGCCAACTGCTATGTAGTGTCTGAGGCTGGTACTTATACCTTCAAGACCGTTCAGGGTAACAGTGAAGAGTCTGTTGGCACGGTTGCTACGGCTGACATTCTGTGGGAAACCTACAACAACGCAGAGGAAGTGACCGCTAATAGCGTGATTGCTGCGGTTTCTTATGCCGAGGGTTATATCACGTTCTCCACGCCCGCAACTCTGCAGCCCGGTAATGCTCTGATCGCCGCCAAGGATGCAGAGGGTAAGATTCTCTGGAGCTGGCACATCTGGATTCCCGAGACGCCGATTGCCGACGTTGAAGAATCAAAGTTTGCTATCACTAGTGCAATGAGCCGTAACTTGGGTGCTTTGGTTGATGCGACTATTGATGCTCCGACTCCCATTGAGTCCTACGGCTTGCTCTATGAGTGGGGGCGTAAGGATCCGTTTGTGGGTCTTGGTTCTACTACGGAAGACACTCCTGCTACCGTCGCAGGTATCGCTCAGACAGCAGTGGAAGGTAATGCTACAATGGAGGAAACCATTGCGAATCCTACCACCTATTATTACAAGAGCTCTGCTGACTGGTACGCTATAGAAGGCTCAGATACTACACCGTCCAATTTCTGGCATGAAGTGGGTGTGGGTGACAAGACTATTTATGACCCGTGCCCGGTTGGCTACATGCTTCCTGCCCGTAATAAGAGCTGCGCCTTCTTCAATAGCGATGCAGCCATCACGGCTGATACAGGTTTAGTTCTGGCTAAAGATAACTACAGCTTCTCTGTCGGTTCTCTTGTCTTCCCGTTAGCTGGTTATATGAAAGATGACAGCGGCGTGCAAGCTAAGACAGGTATTCGTACAGTCGTGTGGAGTGGCCGTTATGACAGTGGCGGATTCAAGGCATATGGTATGTATGGATATGTCGACGATGGAGAGAAGTTCAAGACACAGGGTAATTATCGTTCCCGTGGCGGTTCTGTCCGTTGCGTCCGTGAAATTGCTTCTAACTAGCATGGTTTTTCATCCGGGGGCGGCTGACCCTGCCCCCGGGTGCCAAATATTATTAACCAAACAATAACCAAAAACTAACAAGCATGACGAAAAAACAAGATTATTGCCCCCCCCAGATTACAGTTCTGGAGCTCGGCTACGCAGAGCCCGTGTGCCAGCCCACGTCCGGCGGTGCGCCGGATTATGATCGCAACACGTTGGATCCGGAATATTTATTTAGCTAGGAGGATTGCCCTATGAAAAAGACTTATATCCTGGCCCTTGCGGCCCTTGCCATGGCCTTCTCCTGCCAAAAAGCAGATAATAGCCCGGAAGCTACTTCTGAGCCTGTGGTGCGCACCTTCACCTGCACCATCGCCGAACCTGACACCAAGCTGGCCATTAATGATACTGATGGTAAAACCACCTGGGAAGTAAACGATAAAATTATGATTCATGGTGGGGAAAACGGTGCCGACCGTCAACTCGTTACATTAGGAGCCGGAGATATCAGCGCCGATGGCAAGACGGCTACTATTTCGGTGACGATAGACCCTTATGACAGAACGGCTTCTGATGTAAAAAGTATGTATTATGCGCAATACCCGGGAAATTTAGTCCCAGATGGTAATATGTACTATGAATGCTGCTTCAATGCCACCAATGACAAACTAATGGCGGCTTGCGATGTAGATGGAGCATTCGTGTTTTATAACCTTTGTGGCATTATCTCGTACAAGGTTAGCGGCGATTTTGATCAGGTACAGTTCTCCGGGAACAACGACGAAACCGTTGGATACAGTGACTACTATCAGGTTCGTATCAGGAATGATAAATCCGGAATGGTCACCAATTATTTTAAACCGGGGAATGGCTTCCCTACTAATACTCCGGCAAAAAGCATAACCTCAACTGTCGTTGCCGATGGAACGACTATCAACACGATTTGCATTCCTAATCCTACTGGCTTCACTGATGGTTTTACCATGAAATTTTTGAAAAGCGGCTCCATTGTAAAGACGCTCTCCACAGATAAGCCTGTTACGCTTACTCGTGGCCAATATCGTCCCATGGGAGATGTTTCCGCTTATTTGGCGGATTATGTCGCAGTTACACATGCCTCAAGTATCACGCCTGTTCCCGCGGACCTCGCAGATGAAAATTTAAGCAAAACGGCATCGGCAAACTGCTATATTGTCAGCGGTAGTAAAACGGAAGATGATTATGATAACGCCGGAAAAATCTATAAGTTTAAAGCTTATAAAGGCAAGGGTACCACACATGCAGGGACAATTCAATCCGTTGGAGTTCTTTGGGAAACTTATAATACGGCAGACGCAGTAACGGAGCATACGGTTATCGCTGCTGTGGACTACGATAAGCAGTCTAGTAAGGAGTATTATGAGATTGTTTTCCAAATGCCTGTTCAGGCCAAGTTCCATCCGGGTAATGCCGTAATTGCAGCATATGATGGTCCTTATGACGGAGATGGCAAGCCTACTGGTAACATCCTTTGGAGCTGGCATATTTGGGTGCCAAGGGATGCCATTTCTTATAGTACGTATGGTGATAAAACATCGTCCAAATTGATGATGAGTCGTAACCTTGGCGCTTTGGTAGACACTCCGGCTGACGGGTCTTCTGTGGATGTCACCTCCCTAGGGCTGCTGTATCAGTGGGGTCGTAAAGACCCGTTCGTGGGGATGCAGAGTTTAGGGTCATCTAGTTTTGCCGCAGTTGCAGGAACTGTAAAGACTAATAATGGTGGGAAGATGACCATAGCCCAGACGGTGGCTAATCCTACTGTTTTTGGCAATACCTCCGATGATCTTCGGGATTGGAACTCTACTCCTGATAATTCGTTATGGGGAGCTAATGGTAGTACCAAAACGCAATATGACCCTTGCCCTGTTGGCTATAAGGTTCCCAATCGTGACCTCCTCAGAGATTTCCTCAACGCGGTGACTTGGACGCCATCTATGGCAAATTACTATGTAAAGGCAGACGATATTGCCAGCTATGGCTTCCCGATAGCCAATCATATTTACGCAAAATACGGTAACATGTATGGATATGAAGATGGCCCGCTGACCTATCTATGGACCTCGTACAGAGATGACGATGCCTCAGGAACGGCTTACGCGATGAGAATTAAAAAAGATGGAGCTGTTTCCATGTCAGCCACCTATAAGGCATCTGCCGCCTCTGTCCGCTGCGTAGCAGAATAACCTTTTTCATCCGGGGGTGGCTGACCCCACCCCCGGGTGCCAAGATAACATTAAAACTAATCGAGATGAAAACATCGCGTATTCTGAGCATTGCGCTGCTGAGCGCCTGCATAGGTTTGCTGGCTTCTTGTTCTTCCGACAAGACGCTGGGCATGGTAGTTCCCAACCCCAGCACCAAGCCTTCGACCGGCACCATTCCCGACTGGGATCCCTTCAATCCGGATGCCCCCGTCGATCCCGTTGGACCGGTCGATCCTGTCGACCCGCTGGACGACATCGTCAATAATCCGGCACGCCTCGCGCGTATCGGCATTACCCCCATGATCGAAATCTATTACACCGAGTACACCCGTACCGACCTGTTCCCGTCGCTGGAAGAGGTGCGCAACTTCACCCACATCAACGTGGGCCACGTGCGCTTCAAGGATAAGGACAACGGTACCGGCGTCGATATCCCGGCGGCTTCCATCTCCCTGATCCAGAAGTTCGTGGCCTACAAGCACAGCGGCTATCCCGAGCTCAAGGTGAAACTGCAGATGGGCGGCTGGGGCAAGAATGCCGACGGCTGGTCCCAGATGGCCCGCGACCCCGAGAAGCGGAAAGCCTTCATTGCCGATTGCGTAGCCATTTGCGAGCAGTATGAGATTGACGGCTTCGATATCGACTGGGAGTATCCCACCTATGCCGCCAAGGACGGTGACCATGTGAATGGCGCTTCCTCGGCCGACTATGAGAACTTCGTGACCCTGTTCAAGGAGATGCGCGAGGCCATGCCGGACAAGATCCTGTCCTATGCAGCCTCCGACAGCGGTAAGTACACCGACAACTATGGCGTACTGCCGTACATCGACTATATTAACGTGATGACCTACGACCAGGGCAACCCGCCGTACCACAACTCCACGCTGTACCGCAGCGCCATCACCGGCAGCCGCTGCTGCGCCGAGGCCATCGACGACATTTTCCATGGCAAGCAGGGCATCCCGTACCAGATGATGAACTTCGGCCTGGCCTTCTACGGCCACGGCGACGGCTATAAGCAGACCACCGGCAACCGCTATCCCTCCTCCGTGGACTACAGCAAGCTGGAAGACATCTTCTTCAAGGGCACCTGCGACGGCATGGACGTCAAGGGCGTGAACTACCGCATTTGGGACGATGTGGCCAAGGTTCCTTACCTGGGCGACGCGCTGGGCCGCATGTACGCCTCCTACGAGGACATCGAGTCCCTGAACGCCAAGGTAGAATATGCCAAGAGCCGCAACATGCTGGGCGTCATGATTTGGGAGTATAGGCACGATAACGACGCCGGTACCCTGCGCCACGCTGTGAAGCACGCCATGGACGGCAACCCGGATGCCCCGGGCCGCTACGAGCGTCCGGAAGAGAATATCGACCCGGATAAGCCGCGTGAACTTCCCGTGATGGGTAAAGTGACCAAGTTCGTCCTGGGCGCCAAGGGCGGACCGATGGTTCAGGAACTGTCGGGCCTGTGCCTCTCCAAGGACGAAGACTTCCTCTGGGGTGTCCACGACAAGGGAACTCTGTTCCGGATCAACTTCGACGGAACCTTCGAGCAGCAGTACTATCATGAAGCCGACTTTGAGGGCATTACCATCGACCCTGCTACCGGTAACCTGTATATCGGCCTGGAGAGCTCTTCCAAGTCGGCCTACAAGATTCCCGCTCCGAATTACAACTCGCACGAGTCCATTGGCTTTGCTGTGGAGGGTGTGGCCGATATGGGTAACTCCGGCGTTGAGGGCATTGCCTGGCACAAAGGAAATCTGTACTTCGGCACGCAGACGGGTGCCCGCCTGTTCGAATACACGCTTGATGGCACCCAGCTATGGAAGAAGAGCCTGCGTGACGTGACCTCCACCATCTCCGAGGTGGGTGACCTGTGCTACGACCCTGTGAGCGACTACCTGTGGGTGCTTGACTCCAACTCCAACAAGGACAAGCCGCAGTACCTGGGCTTCACCCTGTACCTATTCAACGGCGATGCCACGCAGCTGCTCAATACCTACTACGTGGGCGACTTTGCCAACTGGAATCCTGAGGCTGTGTGCGTGGACCACAAGAACAACTGCATCTGGATTGGCGACGACTGCGACAGCGGCAACCCGTCCTGGCTGCATAAAGTCGAATTCACTAATCTGTAGTCATGAAACGCATTCTCGTACTTTGCTGCCTGCTGCTGGGATGGTCGGCGCTGGCACAGACCTCGCGGGAGGAATTGCTCTCGCACATGGAGCTTACGGCCGGCAACTATGCCAACTATCCGCTTCCGACCGGTCACCTGACGCCGGCTCCCAAGGGCTACGAGCCTTTCTATATCAGCCATTACGGCCGCCACGGCTCGCGTTACATGACGGGGGACAAACAGTACCGCCGTCTGACCAAACAGCTGGATTCGGCCTTAAAACTGGGTATACTGACGGAATACGGCAAGGAGGTGCGCCATCGCGTGATGCTGGCCGCCACCGATGCCCGGGGCCGTGCCGGTAAACTGACGGAACTGGGTGCCAGGCAGCACAGGGCCATCGCCAAGAGAATGTACGGGAACTATACCTCGCTCCTGTCGGAGCCGCTGACGGTGCGGGCCATGTCTTCCACATCGGGCCGCGTGATGCGCAGCATGGAGAACTTCTGTGCGGAGCTGAAGGAGCTCAATCCTTCCCTGGAAATCACGATGAGCGCCACGGAGGCGGAGCAGGGGATTGTAAAGCCCAATAAGACCATCCCGGTTCCTGAGTCGGAGACGGACGATGCCCTGTATAAGAAGCTAAGGAAGTTCAAGCACAAGATGCTGAGCGGAGAGCCGCAGATGAAGGCGCTGTTCACGGATCCGGAAAAGGCGAAGGATTTTATCGACAAGTATGAATTTGCCGATGACCTTTTTCACATGGCCTCCGACATGTACTGTCTTCCCGAACTAAAACTCGATTTTACGGACCTTTTCGGTGAGGATGGTATGATTGATGGTTTCCGTGCTTATAATGCGAGCTGGTGCCTTTGGGAGGGCCTTATGCCCGGTGCCCGGCAGAGTTATCTGCGCATATATCCGCTGCTGAAGAATGTGGTGGACGAGGCCGATTCCGTCATTACCACGGGCGCTCGCGGCGTACGGCTGCGTTTTGGCCACGACAGCGTGGTGCTGCCCTTCGCTTTTGTCTTGGGTTTCACCGAGGCTGTTGGCGCCACGGACGACATGGAGAACCTGCATACGCAATTCTCCACCTTCCGCCTCATTCCCATGGGGGCGAATATCCAGCTTATCTTCTACCGGAAGCCCAAATCCAAGGACGTACTGGTGAAGTTCCTCATGAACGAGAACGAGACGGCCATTCCGATCAGCACGGATGTTTATCCGTACTATCACTGGTCCGACGTAAAGAAGTTCTATAAGAATAAGCTACACGAGGCCAATATCGGCCTTGACTAGCCTCGCATGCGTGATCGTTAATCTGTTGATACACAGTATTTTATATAATAATCCTCGTTCGGTTTTTGAACGAGGATTTTCAGCATCTTGCTGATTATCAAATGGTTACGAATCAGCGGAAAACGGGCGGGCAATGTTGTTCGGAGGGCGAAGCCCGACAATAGCCCCTTCCCCGAGGGAAGGGGTTGGGGAAGGGGTAACGTGGGCGCGTTATCTCGTCCCCGAAGCCAAAAAAGACAGCCCGAAGGCTGTCTTTTGGCGGAGGGGACGAGATTCGAACTCGTGGTACAGAATAACCCGTACGGCAGTTTAGCAAACTGCTGGTTTCAGCCACTCACCCACCCCTCCGGGCTTAAAGCGAAAGAAACGCACCGGGATGACCCCGGGCTCCGTCACAAAGGACGGGACTGCAAAGATACGGATTTTTTGACAATTCACAAGACTTTTCTTATTTTTGTGCTGACAAACTACCACATGATGAAAGCTAAAAGTTCCTTCTGGATTGTTCCCGCGCTGTTTTTCCTGATGGCCGCAGCCATCAATGTCTATGGTAAAATGTACGGCCTGGCCATTGCCGGAACCGTGAAACCGACCCTGTTGCCACTCCTTGCCATCACCTCCCTGGCAGCTGCGGGCGGCGTGGACACCCGCAATAGCAAACTGCTGCTCATGGCCCAACTGCTGGGCTGCACCGGCGACACCTTCCTGCTCCTCAGTGGCTTTTACCCTTTCATCGGCGGCATGGTTGCTTTCCTCCTTGGTCACCTGTGCTACATCTCACTCTTTGGCAGCCAGTCCTGGAAAGGCCTGGGCCTCAAGACCTGGATTCCAGCCCTCATCGTCATGGCGGGTTTGGTGGCCGGGCTCATTTACGCCATTGGTGTAGAAGGAGACCTGCTCATTCCCATGTGCGTGTACGGTTTTGTCCTTATGCTCCTGATTTTCAGTGGCCTTGCCGGTATTTTCCGCTGCCGGGGCGGCGCGTGGCTGCTGGTGCTCACGGGTACCCTCCTTTTCACCTTCTCAGACGCGCTCATCGCCCTGGAAACCTTCTCCGAGAAGCCTGCAAGCTGGATTCCGGCCACCATCATGGCCACGTATCTGGCTGCTCAAAGCCTCCTGGCCATAGGTGCCCTGAACATCAAGTCCTCCAAATAGACGTTAACTGCGCACATTGTGTGTATATTCACGCAAAAAGCGAAGGCTAATACTTGTTCCTCTGCTTACTTTGTAAACATGAAACAGATACTAGCCACACTCTTTTGCTTTGTTTCCGTTCTGCTTTCCTGCGAGAAACCCGTTAACGGAATTGTCATAAACCCGCCTTCCACCAAGCCCACGACGCCCACGACCCCCCCGGAGACGCCGACGGACCCGGAAACCCCGGAAGACCCCTCACAGCCTGAGACCCCGGACACGCCCGTCACACCCCCTGACGGCTATGTTATCGTGGGCTATGCCACCTACTGGGAAGACCGGCTCCCGGATCCCACCTACCTCACGCATATCAACTACGCCTTCGGCAAGATCGACTCCGATTTCGAGACCCTCAAAATCAGCGGAGAATCCCGTCTGAAGAAAATCGTCGCGCTCAAATCCAGCCATCCCCAACTGAAGGTGGTGCTTTCCATCGGCGGATGGGGCGCCGGCAATTTCAGCGAAATGGCTGCCGATGAAACCCATCGCAAGAAATTCTGCCAGAACTGCCTGAACGCCGTCAAAAAATACAACCTGGACGGCATCGACCTGGACTGGGAGTATCCCACCAGCAACAGCGCCGGCATATCGGCTTCCCCTGCCGACAAGCAGCACTTCACTCTTCTGGTGAAAGACCTGCGGGCGGCGCTGGGCAGCGACAAGCTGATCACCATGGCTTCCTCGGCCAGCGCCAAGTACGTGAATTTCAAGGACTTCATCGACTACATGAATTTCGTGAACCTCATGACCTACGACATGGGCGATCCGCCGTACCACAACGCCGGCCTGTACAAGAGCAGCAAAACCAAGCGCAGTTGCGACGAGTCGGTCGCCCTGCACTATCAGGCCGGAGTCCCCTACGACAAAATCGTCCTGGGCATGCCCTTCTACGGCCGCGACGACGAAAATATAAAGCCCTTCACCGCCGGAGATGATGACAATTATGTCTATTACCACGATATCGTCAAGGGCGATTTCATCGACTGCTGGGACGCCACGGCCATGGTCCCCTACCTGACCGACGCAACCGGCACCATGATGCTCAGCTACGACAATGAGACCTCCATCGGCCTCAAAGCCGACTATGTAAAGCAGAAAGGCCTGAAAGGCGCCATGTACTGGGCTATCGAAGGTGACGATACCAACTGGACCCTCTCCAAGGCCGTTGCCAGCCGACTTATTGGCTGGGTCGATCCTAACCCGCCGCAGCAGAAAGAGGCCTTCCTGGCCACCAACCAGTACATCGAGAAGTATCTGGAGGAGGTGAACTATCCTAACAACAACAATCCGGATACGGACAAAGAATACAGCTATTCCAGCGTTGTCGGCTACCCTGGCGGCGGCCCCAGCGTAAACGATGAAGAACTTCCGCCTACCTATACGATTACCTGGACGGCCTCATCCTCCAGCCAGAAACTCCGCGTATGGGAAGGCAGCTGGAGCAGGGAGTATTCCCTCTCCGGAGGCGTGGACAAGCAGGATATCACCAACTTGGTGCCGAACACCACCTACCAGTGGCAGGTAACTGGCTCCAACAGCGAAGTGGTCGCCAGCGGCAGTTTCGAAACTCGCGGTATGCTGCATCAGATTTACTTCAAGCCCAACCTGCGTAACGGCCGCGACCTGGGCGGCTGGAAAGGCCTGGGCGGCAAGACCATCGCCTACCACAAACTGTATCGTGGCGGCGCCATCCATGGCTCACGCCTGAACAGCGACGGCCGCAAGGAAATGCTGGCCGAAGGAATCCGTGCCGAAGTAGACCTCCGCGAGGCCGATGACGTCCCGTCCAGCTCCCCGCTGGGCAGCAGCGTGGCCTTCTACGCCCCGGGCTTCGACAGCGGCTACAACCACATGGTCCGGGACAATCCGGCCAAGGTAAAGGACACTTTCTGCTGGGTAGTGGCCCGTCTGCGGGAGAACAAGCCCGTTTACTTCCACTGCGCTGCCGGCCGTGACCGTACAGCCACCCTCGCCGTCCTGCTGGAAGGCGCGCTGGGCATGAGTGAAAGCGACATGGCCAAGGACTACGAGCTGACCTACTTCACGCCCGCGGACTGGGGTATGTCCAAGGACGATAACGGAAATCCGTACTACGCCCACGTGCGTACCACTTACAGCTACAAGTCCATCCGCAAGACCATCTTCAGCAAAACCGACAGCGGCACCTATCAGGAGCGCATCGTCAAGTATCTGCTGCAGATCGGCGTTCCGCAGAAGGATATCGACGACCTGCGGAGCATCATGCTCAAATAAAAAGCTGAATCTCGTCCCGGACGAGATTCGCGCCCAGTTCCCGCTGATTCGTAACCATTTGACAATCAGTAAAATGCTAATAATCCTCGTTCAAAAATTGAACGAGGATTATTGTGTAATGTGCTGAGTATCACGGTGTTAGTTATCACGGGATGCCAGGCCCCGACTGGGCATGACGAGGATGGTTGTATCTACTTCACCGGGTAAACCAAAATGCTGGTCGTTTTACAAATTCTGACGATATTCAGCGGGGGTCATTCCAAACTTCTTTTTAAACTGCTCCCGGAAGTTGGCCGGGGTAAACCCGACGGCATCCGCTATGAGGCCGATAGACGCTTCGGGCTCGTTCTCGAGCATCCGGAGGGCATCCTGCAAACGCATTTCGTTGATGTAGGCCGGGAAGGACTGGCCGTTGGCATAGGCAGAGAACAGGTCGTTAAGGTAATGGCGGCTGATGTCAAAGCGGTCCACGATATCCTGTCGCTGCAGATTGACGTTGGTATATAGTTTTTCTTTCCGGATAACGCCGTCAATGAGCTCGAACAGCTCTTTGTCGGGTTTGGCGGCATCGGCCTGCGCGTCTTTCTGGGTGTTGTTGAGTTCGCCGATCATTCTTACCAGGGCGCGGTTTTTTTCTCCGATGGCGCGCTGCTGATGGACGGAATAGATGACAAACGTGGTAAGGAGGATGAGAAGGACCACACCGATGGTGATGATGGCATCTTTGCGGGCCGAATCGACCTTTGCCTCGCGGATCTTCTGCTCCTGTTCCAGGGCAAGGTAGCGGGCGGCGTATTCCTGGGCCTCCGTCTGGAGGCGCTGCTCTTTCAGTTGTTCCTGGAGCCGGGAGTAGCGGTCCATGTAGGAGAGGGCTTGTGGCAGTTGTCCCTTGACCTTTGCCGCATCGGCCCGGTCTTTCAGGATGGTAGCGTAGTCTGTATTCAGGGTGTCGTTTCCCAGCTTGTGCTCGGCTTCTTCATCCAGGGTCAGGAGTTTATCCCATTGCCCCAGTGCTTTCCAAATATGGGTCAGGGACCACCGGCCGCTGAAGGTCTTGCCATAAGCGGACTCTTCTACCAGGCGTACATATTCCCGGGCCTTGACGTAGTCGGGAGGGGTCATCATGGAATAGGCCGTTGCCAGATAAATCCGGGCCTGGGCGCGGTAAAAATCACAGTACTGGGAATGGTCCTGTCCGTCCGGCGGCAGACGGAAACTGTCTTCGGCATAGGCCGAAGGGCGGCTCTGGTAGTCTTCCAGTTTGTCAAGGATGGCCTGGGCGTCCGAGATAATATCCAGATAACGTCCGGCCTTGTCCAGCAGGACGATTCTTCGTTTGCGTGCCACAATGCCGGCGTCCATGCGGTCCACGCTGGGGGCTCCCTTCTCCAAGGCGCCAATAACCTGTTCCAGTTTGATCATCCCTTCTTCCCGGCGTCCCACGCGGGCCATGGCGGCGCCAATTTCGGCCTCCATGCGCAGCGATTCGGTTTCCATACCCTGGTCGCGGCACAGCTGGGCCCTTTCTATGGCATAGCGGAGCCATTTTTCGTCATCTTTGTTTTTGCGGCAGGCATCCAGCATCACGTCCAGCACATCGTTGCGGTTGATGGTGGTAGCCTTGTCCACCACTTTCGTGGAATCATGATCAAGCAGTTCCTCGCAAAGGGTAATGGCTTGGTCCCGCTGCAACCCTTCCAGCGAGTTGGCGTAAATCTTGGCCCGGACAAACTGGGCGCGGAAAGGAGAGACATTTCCTATCGCAAGGGCGGAATCTATGATGGACAGGGCCTTCTCGGGCTGGGTGCCGTAAATCTTCATGGCAGCCCTGGCGGTGTACAAGGAGTCGGAGGAGTGGGGATGGCGTGCCGGGGCCTTGGAGGACCGGTTGCAGCCTATAACTGTAAGGATTCCGCAAAAGAATATGAGAATCTTTTTAAGCACTGTGGTTCGTTAATGAATAGACAAATATAAATTAAGTATGCAAATATAATCAAAAACCGCCATGTACGGATTTGGGTTGAGGCCAAATCCGTGCATTGTATCCGCCAGATCGCCATTGATGGTCTCAACCCCGCTGATCTGCAACCATTTGATAATCAGCAAGATGCTAATAATCCTCGTTCAAAAATCGAACGAGGATTATACGGTAAGTGATTGTGAGCCAGGTGTTTAGTTGTCACGAGATGCCCGATCAGGTCGGGCATGACGGGGAAGATGGCTAATGGCAGACGGAAGCTACCGGCCAGCTTTCTTGAAAAGGTTTCCCTGGAAGCCTTTTTCGATCACCTTCTTGATGCAGGTGTTGGTAGCGCGGAAGCCGTTGAACATGGTTGCATCGGCCTTGTAGGTGTCGCCTTTCCAAAGAATGTTACCGTCCTTGTCGATGACGGAAGGGGTGAGCCAGGTGCGGGGGCTGTTGAATACCATCTTCTTCCGGGCTTTTACATCCAGAATGAAATCGGCCTCGGAGGCCTCATTTACGCGTACCCACTCGCCGGCGGCGGCGAATTCCCGGGTAACGTCTTCTACTTCATCGGCGGGAATAGGGTGCTCCAGGTCGTTGGTGATCTGGACATACACCTTGTTTCCGGCAGCGACCGTCTCGTTGAGAGGTCGCTGGGCCAGGGCTAGGGTGCAAACCAACCCCAGCGCAAATACTAAGATGGATTTCAATGCTTTCATCGGTCTAAATGTTTTAACTGAGGCAAATGTACAAATAAATATGTATATTTGCGCTAAGGCAAAACACGTAACGCATGAAAAAACTAATAATCAGCGCTATCACACTTCTGCTGTCGGGGGCAGTCCAAGCCCAGACTCCAACCCAGCAGGACAGCTCGAAGCACTACATCAATATCGGCCTTAACTTCCTCACGCATGGGGAAATTTGCGGCGGCGGTCTGCCCCGCGCCAGCCAGTCCAAGGAGGGTCGGTCGGCCTTTATCATGGGCCGTGTCCGTATCCTGGCCGATTACCAGTATAAGCAGTGGTTCCAGACGCACCTGGTTATCCAGAACAGCGCAATTTGGGGCATGAACGGCAACCTGTCCCTCGGCCTGTACGAAGGTTGGGTGAAGATGACGGCGCCCTTCGGCCTTTTTGCGCAGGTGGGCCGTATCGCCCTTTCTTATGACGATGAGCGTATCATCGGCACGAACGATTTTGCCAATGCGTCCCGTTCGCACGACGCGCTCCGCGTGGGCTATGAAGGCTATGGGCACAAGGTGCACGCTATCCTTTCGTATAACCAGAACGGCGGCAACGTGTACTATGGCACCTATTACATCGACGGTGCGCAGCCTTACAAAAACATGCAGACGCTTTGGTATCATTACGATATCCCCGTGTTCCCGCTGGGCGTTTCCCTCCTTTTCATGAACATGGGCCTGCAGGCCGGGGAAGAGGGAAGTACGTATAATCCTCCCCGCACGGTATACCAGCAGATGTACGGTGGCTACCTGAACATCCATCCCAAATACGTGACGGTGGAGGGAGCCTATTATCGACAAGCCGGCCGCCAGTATGTAGGGACTTCTATGGCTACTCTTCCTATCGATGCCTGGATGGCCAGCGGCAAGGTTTCCGTCAACCCTTCGAGCCGCTATGGTTTTGTCCTGGGCTATGACCACCTGAGCGGCGACAACTATGTTCCGGTAATTTACGGTGGGAAGATAGGCATGGTACGTCACGATGTCATCCGCGGATTTTCTCCCATCAACGGTTCCCGTACCAAGTTCTACGGCCTGCTGGACTATTTTTATGAGAGTGCCTATATCAACGGCTTCACGCCCGGTTTGCAGAACGCCTTTGTCGGCGCCTCCGGCAAGCCTTGGAAGGGCCTGGACTGCGGTGTCACCTACCACTATTTAGCCGTTGCCACCCGGCTTTCGGGCCTTAGCAGCACGCTGGGGCACAGCGTTGACGTGCAGCTGGGCTACACCTTTAACAAATTCATCTCTTTAACGTTCGGTTACTCTTTCATGATGGGCACGGAAACCATGGCCCGGCTCAAGCAGGAAGGAGTGAGCCAGAACGCCCACTGGGGCTGGTTCTCGCTGGTGGTTTCTCCCACCCTCTTCTCCAAGAAGTGGTAGCCTTGCGCGAAGGTCCACAGGCCGGACCTTCAGGACACTTTTCCGGGTATTTTTTTGCGCGAAGGTCCAGGTGGTGGACCCTCAGTACACCTTCCTCCTGGGGTGCAAATGGTTGGCTGCCCGTGACAGCTAACACCGTGATACTCAGCGCATTACGCAATAATCCTCGTTCAAAAATTGAACGAGGATTATTAGCATCTTGCAGATTATCAGGCGGTTAGCGATCAGCGGTGGAGGGGCCGGTCGGGGTGTTTTTTAAAATACCGCTTCTTTTTTGTACTTTTGTTCTTTCTAAGCATTTAGTAATACCATGAAAGAAGGTAAAGCTTATTATCAGGCCCCGGTGATTACCGTGGTAAATGTCAATACCGAGGGTGTTGTCTGCAGCAGTCCCGGCAATGCCGGTTCGCAAAACTACAACTGGCACGACGAGGAAGAAGAGTAACCCACTAATCCAAAGAAAGCAATGAGTCAGAACATGAAATTCCTGAGCATCGCCGCATTTGCCTTGGTGGGAATGCTGGCCTGCGTCAAAGAGACACCCCAGGAAACCCGCCCGGAGGAAACCCCGGGAGTCACGGTAACGCTCTCCACCACAGTGAACCTGCCGGAGGACACCAAGGCCCTCACGGCCGGAGGCGTTAAAACCTTTGCCGTGGATGAGCGGATTGCCGTCGTCTATCAAAATACCAGCGGCAATACGGTCAAGGTCGATAGTGAAGCGCTGAAATCCACGGACATCACCGGCGGCGGCACATCGGCCACATTCACCGTAACGCTGACGAATCCTAACCGCGAGCAGGACGTGACATACATTTACCCCGCCGCCATGGCCAAGGATAATGGCGATCCCAACTGGGAGGCCCTGGCCTCGCAGAACGGCACCTTGGCAACCCTCGCCCAAAACCTGGACTATGCCAAATACACAGGCGCATGGACTGCCGGGGCATTGCCTTCAGCCACGCTGGAAAACCAGCTGGCCATCCTGGCAATCACGCTAAAAAGTAGCGACGGCGCCAGCGTCATCAACAACGAGATCAGCAGGCTGACGCTCTTCGCTGGCACCCACAGTTATGTTGTCACCCGCACCCCTGCCGAAGGAACCATCTACCTTGCCATTCGCCCTACATCAGCAGCCGACATCCAGCTTGTGGCCCAATCTGCCACCCGTTATTACACCAAGTCTCTGACAGGCAAGACCTACGCCGCCAACAACGGCTATCCCGTCGCTATCCGCATGGCCGCCCTCCCTGAAGGCGCCCTGCCGGGTAAGTTCACGGTAGACAGCGGCGTGCAGGTGTACTTTGCAAAGGGGAATCTGCAACATGTAGGCAGTACCTGGCAATTTGCAGCTAACCAATGGGAGTATTATGGCTCCGCACAATCTCCCGGAAATGACATGTTCGCCTATAATGGCTGGAGTGGTGCAACCCAGGTCTCCGACGGATGGAGCGTATTATCCCAAGCCGAGTGGAATACGCTCATTAACACGCGTACGGTCAGTAACACCCTGCAAGCGAGTGCCCGATATACATTGGCCACGCTGGGCGGTACTTACAAAGGGCTGATTGTTTTCCCCGACCATTACGTGCACCCTGACGGAACAGGTTTTACAGCTGGAACATATAATGCTGAATCCAACTTTACTGCCACTGTCAGCATGGAAGGATGGGCCAAGATGGAAATGGCCGGTTGTATGTTTATTCCGGCAGCCGGGTACTGTTCTGCTTCAGGCAGCATATGGAAGCAAGTAGGTAATGCTGTTTGTGTTAGCAGCACAACAAAGCCAAGCGGGGAATATTACTATACTCCCTACTTTGACAAAGATAAAGTTAACACGACTGACCAAAGTTATAACGGAACGTTGTGTTCTGTCCGCATGTACAAGGGCACGGCGCCAGTCACCGGCATTACGCTAAACAAGACCGCAACCTACATCCATGTGGGCAATACGGAGACGCTTTCCGCTACGGTGGCACCCTCCGCGGCCGCCAACAAGGGAGTAAGCTGGAGTAGCAACAACACCGCCGTGGCTACTGTCGATGCCGCCACAGGCGAAATCACTGCCGTAGCCTTGGGCGAGGCTACCATTACCGCCACGGCCCTAGACGGCAGCGGCGTCACCGCCACCTGCGCTGTCACTGTAATTCCCGTAGGCGCCATCAAAGGCAAGTTCACGGTAGCCAGTGGAGTGCAGGTTTACTTCTCCAAAGGTAACCTGCAGGCAACGACGGCAGATGGCGGTAGTCATTGGTCTTGGGCTTTCGCCGAGCACCAGTGGGACTACGTCGGAAACAATACAGCCAACAACAAAATCAATGGCAACGGAAGCGTTTCTGCAAACGGTACCGTTGACCTCTATGGTTGGAGCACGGCATCCACCACTTTTGGCATCCACAACTCACAGAATAACAGCACGTATTCCGGCTCCTTCAGGGACTGGGGAGTGAATGCCATCACCAACGGTGGCAACACTGCGAACAGCGGCTGGTACACGCTGAGCAATACCAAATGGGATTATCTGATTAACACACGCGCTGGCGCCACCGTTAACTCTACCCCAAATGCACGTTATACACTTGCGACCATCCGTACCGATGTGTCCGGTGTGAACGGCATGATTCTATTCCCCGACAACGGAACATTTGTTGCCGGAGAAGCCACCACATGGGGCACTATCAATGCCAACAGCGATTGGACGACCAAATGCACCGCTGCACAGTGGACGGCACTTGAGACTAAGGGGTGCGTTTTCATGCCCGCTGCGGGTTATCGTACCGGCACCGAGGGAGGTGGAGCGGGAGACCGTGGTCGTTATTGGTTGGCCACGGAAAAAGGAGACGATAGCGCATACAGCAGTTTCTTCGGAACAGCCAGCGGAAATCCTGATAACGACTACTACCGCCGTTTCGGGCGTTCCGTCCGTCTGGTTTACCCCGTGGAGTAGATACAACCCTCCTCGTCATGCCCGGCCCCGATCGGGCATCTCGTGATAACTAACACCGTGATACTCAGTATATTACGCAATAATCCTCGTTCAAAAATCGAACGAGGATTATTAGCATCTCACTGTGTATCAGTCACTTAGCGATCACCCCGGAATTTACTCCACGGGGAAGTTGAAATACCGGTCCGGGAAGGGCTCGTCGCTCAGGGTGAAGTGCCACCATTCGGTCTCCAGCGGCTTAAAACCGTGGCGGAGCATGGCCTCCCGGAGGATCATGCGATTGGCATACTGTTCCGGGGTAATCTCTTTGTAGTCCGGATGGCTCTCGATGCCGAACCAGTCAAAGGTGCCGCCCATGTCCAGTTCCTTTTCCGTCTTCATGTCGAAGAGCGTCAAATCCACGGTAGAGCCGCGTGTATGGCCGCTTTTCTCCATAATGTACTCCTGCTCAAAGAGCACGCTCTTGTCCAGGTTCGGATAGAAATAGTTCTTCATGCGCGTGTCGGACACATTCGCGGCCCAGCGGACAAAATGGTCCACGGCGCACTGCGGACGGTAGGCATCGTAAATTTTGAGTCGATACCCCTGCGCCATCACATCGTCACTGACAGCCTTTAACGCCTCCGCGGCCTGCTTGGTGAGCAGTGCAGTAGGGGCTTTGTACCCGTCGATACGCTCGCCCACAAAGTTATACGTGCCGAAATAGCGGATTTCCAGGATAACGTCCGGCACCACATCGGTAATCGACACAAAATAATCCTTGCCGATGGAAAGGCGCTGGAACTCTTCCTTTGCCTTGGCCAGGTCCGCCTGGAATTCCGGGCAGGTCTGCAGCACGGAGAAGCCGAAGGCGGCCGCTGCGCGGGTGTTGTCTACGTCACTCTGCCAGTGGGCCCCCACGATGACACGGCTCACGCCGGCGTCCCATGCGCGGGCAAAGATGGCATTGGCCGCCGCCGGGTTAATCTGCCCCAGCACCAGGCCCGCTGCCGTGGCGCGGAGCGTGTGCCCGGACGGATAGCTGCCTTCTCCGCGAAGAGCGTCATCCTCGCCGCTGAGCGTGGGCTCCTTATAATATTCAAAAGGACGCTGCCGATGATAATAGGCCTTGGGCGCCCGGGACATATTGCCAATGGTCCTCAGGCTGCGGGTGACCACGTTCCAGATAGCCGGCGTGGCCTCCTGGGAAATGTTCATGCCAAAAGAGTTGCTGAATTCCTGCATCAGCGCCTCGTAGGTCCAGACGGCATCCCGGCAGGCCTGAGCAGCCCGCTCCGGGTTTTTCCGCTGCTCTTTTCCCCATTTGTAGCGTTGCTTGTCATACTGAAACGCCGGGGAGTCCTTGGCCGGGGGCGGCGGAAGGCATTGGATAAGGTCCGGCATTTGTTCTACAGGGATGTACGCCTGAATTTTCTGCCCCCACAGGGCGATGCTGCTCCAAAACAACAGCGTGGCTGAAACGAGCCAAAAGTGCATTTTATTCTTCATAATCAGCAAAGATAGTAAAAATACTTATGGTTTAAGTATTTGTAATTCTAAAATAAAAGCCGTAAGTTTGCGCCTACAAATTGAACACTTAACAAATAAATTTACTAAGTTATGAAATTCAAAGCTATTTTCGCTGCTCTCGCAGTCGCAGCCGTGGCCCTGCTGGCCGCTTCCTGCTCCAAGACGGACACCGGCAAGAACGCCGGCGGTTACTACATGCGCCCCTATTCCGGTGATGCTACCGGCGTTAATGCTACACTTCAGTTGAAGTGGAACGGTGCTTTGAATGATGCCTTCCCCGGCATTACTTATAAGACCGCTGAAAACGATCAGAAAGCTATCGCCGCCTGCGATAAGGTTCTGGCCGATAATCCCGAACTCAAACCCACTATTACCTTTGAGCTCCAATTCCAGACTGCCGTCGGTGATGGTGAAAAACCCACGATTACTACAGTGAAGCAGTACAAACCGGCCAACTAATTTAGTTTCTGGTTAACATAAAAGCCCTGCCTCCATTCCAGAGCGCAGGGCTTTTTGTATTAATCCGTTTGCTTGGGCTTGGGCCAATGGGCATAGAGCCAGGCCTTGTACGCCTCCCAGGAGTAGTAGGGGCCGCCTTCCAGTTCCAGGATGGGGGTCTCCCGCTCATTCAGGAGGGGCTTCACCAGCACGTCGCCCTGCTTGTTCTTGTAGAAGATGAGTTGGATGTTACCGCCAAAAGGCGTATAGCGCCAGCCGGGCCAGTACAGGGCTTCCTCGGCCGTCATGCGCTCCGCAACACCTTTGAGGCCCAGGCGGGCGCCCAGAGCCAGGAGGTGATAGTCGTGACCGAAGCGAAGGTCGGCGGCGACTTCACCGGTGGCGATGGCAGCATCGGCCCTTTCAACGATATCCTTGATGGTCTCGTCCATCAAAGGCATGCGCTCGTCACCGTACGGCAGGGCGTTGCACTGGCGCAGGTAGAAGCTGAGCACGTGCATCTGGTTGTAGGCCAGCAGGTCCTCGTCTTTGAACAGGCGGAAGAGACCGTCCCCTAACTCGAAAGCCGCGCAGCCGCCGGCCATGTTGATGGTTTCCGACATGAAGGTTTTGGTGCTGCCGACCACAGAAGGGTCCGTGCGCAGGAACACTCGGCGCTGGAAAGCCAGCGTGTCCGGCTCGTACTTGCTCAAGCGCTCGAACACGAGGGCCTGTACCTCCTTGGAGACGGAGCGGGGAGAGTCGGAGCTCATCAGTTTCATGATTTCCTCGCCGGTGTCCCAGCTGATTTCCAGGTCGCTCTGGCGGCTCAGCAACTCACCGGTGAAAGCCGTCATGCTCACCAGCACGCGGGGCACGATGCTGGAACGGGCGGTCAGCTTTTTGCTACCATCTTTAAACACGCGCGTGTAGTTCGCGTACATGCGGCCGGCAATCTGGCGGTGCTCCTCAGCACCCAGCGGCGTCAGGCGGCCATCCATGTTGTCGTGAAGGGCAATCAGCTTGTCGATGGTCTCCATGGTGCGCAGGCCTTCTTCCGTGAGCATGCCCGCTTCGGCAGCCTTATGGTACTTGGCCTGGATGTCGGCATACATGGTGCCCGACCAGTTGCTGCGGGAGCCATGTCGGCCGTAATGGCTGATATAGAAGGGCTTATAACCCTTGGGAGCCGGCGTCTGCGACCCAGGGATGTACTCGTATGGGTCCATGTTCATGCCCACACGGTACAGGCGCTCGTGAAATTCCTGCAGCAGCGCTTCCTTTTGCGGAATCTCCTTGGCGCGGAGGGCAACTTCCTGGGCATGTCCGCTCAGGCAAAGGGCGAGAAAAAGGAGGAGGGAGATAGTTTTTTTCATATCGATCCTATTTTTTGCGAATCAGGCAGCAAAGGCCCGCCATGGTAAAGAGGGCATTCATCAGAAGTAGTTCATAGCTGAAGTGATACCCGTTGAACCAGCGTACGGAGTTGAGGTCCAACAGCAGGCAAAGCAGGGGAGCGGCCACGGCCACCACCGGCACCCACTTGTCGCGCACCGGCGCCTTGCAGCAGAGGCCAAAGCTGAACAGGCCCAAAATGGGACCGTACGTGTAGCTGGCCAGCCGATACACCGCGTCAATAACGGAAGTGCTGTTCAGGGCGTTGAACACCAGGATGCAAACGGCCATCAGCACCGCCATTCCGGTATGAATCCAGCTGCGTTTACTGTCTTTTCCGCCCAGAATGTCGATGGTAAACGACGTAGTTAAGGAGGTCAACGCACTTCCGCCGGCCGGAAAGCCTGCCATCACCAGTCCCACGATAAACAACGTTGCAACCAGCCCCGAGGCAGGCAGGAGGCCGCTCCAGGCAACCTCCGGGAACAGGGAGTCGCCCTTGGCATCAATGCCGTGCAGGGCGGCGAACTGATACAGGTACACGCCCAGGAAAAGGAACAGGGCGATGGTGACGATTTGCATGCACACGCTCACGATGAGGTTCTTCTGCGAGTCGCGGACGTTCTTGCAGGCCAGGGTGCGCTGCATCATGTCCTGGTCCATGCCGGTGGTGGCGATCACGGTGAACAGGCCGCCCACCAGCTGCTTCCAGAAAAACTGCGGATGGTTCACATCGTCAAAATAGAAAACACGCATGAGCGAAGTATCCGGGCTCCCCACCTCGCGGGCGATGAGCACCAGGCACAGAATCACGGCTACCACCATCGACAGGGTTTTTACCATATCCAGGCCGATAACCGCCTTTACGCCGCCCCGGACGGTGTACAGCCACTCCAGCAGCATCACCACCAGCACCGTCACCCAGAACGGGATGCCCGCCGGGCCGGCCACCAGCAGCTGCAACGTGGCAATCATCAGGAACAGCCGCACCGCCGCGCCCAGCATCTTGGAGATGAAGAAAAACCAGGCGCCCGTTTTGTGGGACGATACGCCAAAGCGCTGTTCCAGGTACTGGTACACGGACACCACGTTGAGGCGGAAATACAGCGGCGTGAGCACGAAGGCAATCACCAGGTATCCCAGGAAAAAGCCGACGCACATTTGCAGGTAGCCGAAACCGACGCTGCCCACCATGCCGGGCACCGATACAAAGGTAACCCCCGACAGGCAACTGCCGATCATGGCGATGGCCACCTTCCACCAGGCGGTGGACCGGGTTGCGTAAAAATCTTTAGCCATTGTTCTTTAAAACATCTTTGTAGGCACGTCCTACCGGAAGAAGCTCGTCCATCCCCATGAGCTTGACGGCCGTCGAGGAGCTTTTTTCGATGCGCCATAGCGGGACGATATACGAGCGGTGGATACGCACGAACGTCCCCTCCGGCAGCAGGGGAAGCACGTCCTTGAGCGGAATTTTAGAGACGATGTCCTCGCGGTGGTCCAGGTGGAAACAGGCGTAATTGTTCCGCCCTTCGATAAACCGGATGGCCGATACGGGGATGTGCTGGGTTTTGTACCCGGCTTTCACCTGGATTTCCTCTCCGGTCTCGGCTTCCGCCCGGCGGGTTTCCAGCGCCTCGCGGGCGTTGTCCACGGCCTGGGTCACTTCCTTGGTTTCCTGCAGGTCTTTGGCCTGTTCCCGCCAGAAGCCCACGGGAATGCCATTGGCTACTACGGCGATGAGTAAAACCCACATGGCGCGCTGGTGCAGGCCCATGGTCCCCATCTCCGTCGTTACCCCGGGGAACTCCACCGGCGTAAGGGTCATCAGGAAGGTGACGGAGGCCACCAGGAAGAGGACGGAGCCTACGGATACGACACCGCGTAAGCCCAGGTACAACCGCGGCCCCAGGAAGCGGCGGCACAACAGCCAGACGGCATATAACCAGATGCCGTAGGCAAGAACATAACCCGGATGCCACATGACCCATTCGGCAACCGGGAAAAGGAACATCATCCCCGGCAGCAAAAGTGCGCCGAAGATGATGTCCAGGATGAGACCGGTTTTCACGGCCTAAAAATTAAAATTCATAACCGGCGAACTCGATGTCGCTGGCTGCACGGTGCTTCAGGTCCTGATTCTTGAAGGCGGCCTCCAGGTTGGATTTGACACCGTCGGCGTTGCCCTGACGGGCGGCGACGATGGCCTTCAGGTAAGAAACTTTGGGATCCTTGCATTTGGCGCTCTGGGAGGCTTTCTCCAGCTGGTCCGTGAGGATATAGGCCAGAACGGTGTTGTGAGGGCAACCCTTGACGTCCTTGAGGGCCTGTGCGGCTTCCTCATAGCGGCCGGTAAGGATGAGCACTGCGCCCAGATTGGCTTTGGCATCCTCCGTGCCGGCGGTGCGGAAGGCGGTTTCTGCAGCCTTGTAGTCCTCTTTGTGGAGGGCAAGTACACCCTTGGCGTTGATGACATCCGGATCTTTGGCGTCCAGCTCTGACAGGCCGGCTTCCGCCTTGGCGTCCTGACCCTGCATCAGGTACAGGGCGGCCAGGTTGAACATGGCGCGGTTGCTGTTGAAGCGGCTGATGGCGCGCTTGTAGATTTCTTCCTTCTGGGAAGGTTCGCGTACCAGGGAGGCAACCCTCAGGAGGGCTTCCTCGTCCAGGAGGTTGGCGTTGTTCTCCAGCAGGTCCAGGAGTTCCTCATTGCTGTAGTTCTTGAATTCCACATTGGCGATGAGGCGGGCGCGGCGCAGTTCCGGGAGCACTTCTCCCTTGAGGGCGGTGTACACCTGGGACATGTTGCGGATTTCGTTCTCACGGACGGCGGGATCGCTGTACATGGACAGGACGCGGAGGATGAGCTCTTTGTCTTCCAGGTTGCTCTGGGAAACCAGCTGCTGGAAACCCTCCCAGTCCTCACCTACGCTGCGGACGGTGGGATCTGTGGCCTCGTGGCCCTTGGTAACTTGCTGCCAGGCTTTGTTGGCGCTTTCGGAACGGTTGTCCGAGAGCTTCTCGTTCTTGCCCTGGTCGCCTTCCGGGGAAGCGTAGGCCACAATCTCCGTGCTGGTGACTTTGGTGCGCTCGTTGGCGGAAATCTCGTCCAGGCGGGCCAGGAATTCCTTCACGGATTCTCCCTTGAGTTCGGAGCCGCGCACTTCCGAACTGTTCACCAGATACTTGATCTGGCCTTCGGTGGTGCTGGAGATGACTTCCTGGTAATTATCGGCCTTGAAGGTAACCTTGCCGTTCTTTTTCACCAGCATGTAGGTGGTGTTGGCGCCGTCGGCTACCTTCTTGACGGGCAGGTTGATGCTCTTTTTATTGGCGGATACTTTGCCGCGGAGCTCCAGGTAGCACTGCTCCATGCCGGGAACATAATCGAAATGGATTTTTTCGGTGACCTTCTGGCCATCGGAGGAGACCACTTTGTAGTTGTCGCGCACGTCCTCGCCCTGGTATTTGAAGGGCTTCATGCTGGCCTCGCCGCCCTGATACACCAGAACGGGTGTTACCTCTGCAATAACCTTGGGATTGAAGTATCCTTTAGGATAAGTGACGGAAACGGTGGCGTCGATGGTGCCGTTAACGACTTCCAGCACCGGGGGCACGCATTCCACCTTTACATTCTCGGCCATCTTGGCCATTTTCTCCGGAGAGGCGCAGGCTGCGGCCGCAACGGCCAGGGCAACTACTGCAAGGGATTTCAGAATCTTCTTCATGATATAGGATAAGGTTTAATAGCTAACCGCTAGAGGACAAATATACACATTTTTATTGAAAAATTGAGTATCTTTGCAGGAACTATGGATTTACAGGCGTTAAAAAATAAATACGATATCATCGGCAACGATCCGGCGCTCAACGACGCGCTGGAAACGGCGGTGAAATTCGCCCCCACCGGCCTCAGTGTCCTCATCCAGGGAGAGAGCGGTGTGGGCAAGGAAAGTTTTGCACGCATCATCCATCAATACAGCGCCCGCCGGCAGGGAGCCTTCTTTGCCGTAAACTGCGGCGCGCTGCCCCGGGAACTGGTGAACTCGGAACTGTTCGGCCATGTAAAGGGCTCTTTTACTGGCGCTTCCGATAACCGGAAAGGCTATTTTGAAGAGGCGGACGGCGGCACCCTGTTCCTGGACGAGATTGCAGAACTGCCCCTGGAGTCCCAGGCCCTGCTGCTGCGCGTGCTGCAAAGCGGCGAGTACCGCAAGGTGGGCTCCAACAAGGTGGAACATACGGACGTACGCATCGTCGCGGCCACCAACGTGCATCTGTACGAGGCCGTCAAGCGCGGCAAGTTCCGCGAGGACTTGTACTTCCGCCTCAGCGCCGCCCAAATCCGCATCCCGGCCCTGCGGGACCGCAAGTCGGACATTTATCTGCTGTTCCGCAAGTTTACCTCGGACTTCTCAGAGGTAAACGGCATGTGCAAAATTTCCCTCCGGCCCGATGCCATCCGGCTGCTGGAAGGCTACCGCTGGCCGGGCAATATCCGTCAGTTGCAGGGCTTTACGCAGTCGCTCACGGCCCAGGTGTCGGTAAAGGTGACGCCGGCGTTGCAGCGCATCGAGCTTAGCGCCCAGGAACTGGAACCGTACATGCCCCGCGAGGAAGGGGAGCCGCTGCCTACGCTCTACGATGGCCCGCAGCCATCATCGACCTTTAATACAGAAGAACGGCAGGCCATTTTCAAGGCCATCTTCGACTTAAAGCAGGAGGTGGATTCCCTGAAGGCCCGCCTGGACCGTCGGGAGTTGCCTTCCCCTGCGGCACCCATGCAGGAAGAAGCAGAATGGCAGGAACAGGAGGAAGAACCTGAGCAGCAGCACTTTGTGTCGATGGAACCGTCCCATGATGAGACGCTCAGCGTGCGGCGCAACGAGGAAGAACTTATCCGCCAGGCCCTGGAGAAGTACCACGGCAACCGCAAGAAGGCCGCCGAGGAGCTGGGCATGAGCGAGCGCACCCTGTATCGTAAATTACCGGCCGAATACCGCAAGAAATAATGATGCAAACCCTCATACAAACCCTTTTCCGTCGTGGACGCCTTTTCGTCACAGCCGGCCTGACCGGCTGTCTCCTGACCGCCTGCGGCATCTACTCCTTTTCCGGCACCTCCATCCAGCCGGACGTGAAAAGCATCACCATCCCTTACGTGGAGTACAAGGCTCTTCGCGTGAACCCGGCGTTATCCGGCCAGCTCACGGAGGCCCTGCAGGAGAAATTCCGCAAACTCACCAGCCTGGAGCAGGTGGAGGAGGACGGCGACCTGGAACTGGTTTGCGAAATCACCGGATACGACGTCAAGGCTACGGCTGTCACGGCCGACGAAATGGCCTCCCAAAGCCGCCTCACCGTTACTGTCAAGGTCGATTTCACCAACAAGAAATATCCGGAAGACAATGTGGAAAACAAGTCCTTCAGTGCATACGAGGACTTCGACGCCACCCTTACCCTGGATTCCGTGGAGGCAACCCTATGCGAAACCATCATCGATAAAATCGTAGAAGATATCTTCAACGCAACCGTTGCGCAATGGTAGGCTCCTCTTATATCAATATCCATACGCTCACGCTGGATGAACTGGCGGGTGTGGTGAACCTGTACCCTTGGTACGGCGCCGCCCGCGTGGAGCTGTGCCGGCGCATGGCCTTGATGGGGGAGGACTGGGGAGAGGACCAGTATGCGGCAGAGGCGCTGTTTGTGCCGGACCGCGGCAAGGTGGCCGTCCTGCTGCGCCAGGGCCGCCAGACCGACTGCTCGGACAAAGACCTGAGCGCTTTGTTGTCTTCGTACATGGAACCATCGGCACCGGAAGTAGTGCAGGAGCACCAGGTGCGTGCCGTAGGCGGGGATTATTTTTCGCAGGCCGAGTATGACAACGTGCGCCAGAGCGGCGACAATGTCTTCTCCCGTTTTGCGGCCAAAACCCGGCCGGAGGCGGCTGGAGAGGACGATGCCGGTGCCCAGATGGCGGACCGGTTTGCCACCGAAACCCTTGCGCGCATCTTCCAGGAACAGGGCCGGATAGAGGAAGCCCGACGCATTTATTCGCGTCTGATTTTGGAAATCCCGGAAAAAAGTGCTTACTTTGCATCCCTTATCGACAAGTTAGATAATTAAAAGGTAAAAATATATGAACGCAGCGTTTACAGTTTTGGTCGTTCTCATCATCATCGCGGCCATTCTCCTAATTGCGGTTGTCCTCCTCCAGAACGGCAAGGACGGCGGCCTGGCAACCAACTTTACTTCCGCCAACCAGACCCTGGGTGTGCGCCAGACGGCCACCATCCTGGAAAAAGCCACCTGGTACCTCGTGGCCTTCATCCTGGTTGTTTCCGTTATCACCGTGTTTGTCGGCCGCGGCAACACCCGCAGCGGTTCCAACGAGGCCATCAGCACGGAAATCCTGAACCAGGCAGAGCAGGGCGCCGAGGAAGCCCCGGCCTTCCCCATCTCCCAGGAAAACCCGGAAGTAGCAGAGTAATCCCTGCTTAAACCAGCCTTTTCAGCCGCCAGCCCCCCAGCCGGCGGCTTTGTCGCATCCCCCCCGCCATCCTGTGGTGACAGCTAAGTGTCTGATACACAGCTTATAACACAATAATCCTCGTTCAAAAACTGAACGAGGATTATTATATAACCGCCTCAGGGACAGTGTGTTAGCGATCACTCGTCCTCGCCTGGACCGCTGCGGAATATTCTGCCAAAATGGCAGGAAATGCGGAAAGGAACGGAGATTGCCATAGTTCGGGAAAAAGGAGAAATGAACTATGGCAGAAAACAATAACAACAACAGCTTTTTGGAGCGCTTTGCCATCAACCTGAACGAGCGCGCGGCCCAGGGCAAACTGGACCCCGTGATCGGAAGGGACGATGAAATCCGCCGTGTTCTGCAGATTCTTTCCCGCAGAACCAAGAACAATCCTATCCTGGTGGGCGAGCCCGGCGTGGGCAAGACCGCCATCTCTGAGGGCATCGCCCAGAATATTGTGAACGGGCAGGTGCCGGAAAACCTGAAATCGAAAAAAGTCTACTCCCTGGACATGGGTGCCCTTATCGCGGGCGCGAAATATCAAGGTGAGTTCGAGGAACGCCTCAAGGGCGTAGTAAAAGAAGTGGTGGACAGCGCCGGTGAGATTATCCTGTTCATCGACGAAATCCATACGCTGGTGGGCGCCGGTCGCAGTTCCGGTGCCATGGATGCCTCCAACATCCTCAAGCCGGCCCTGGCCCGCGGCGAACTCCGCACCATCGGCTCAACAACCCTGGACGAGTACCAGAAGTACTTTGAGGCCGATAAGGCCCTGGAACGCCGATTCCAAATGGTGATGGTGGACGAACCGTCGCCCGCGGAAAGCATCGCCATCCTGCGTGGCCTGAAGGAACGCTACGAGAACCACCACAAGGTGCGCATCGAGGATGACGCCCTCATCGCCGCCGTGAACCTGAGTCACCGGTACATCACCTCGCGTTTCTTGCCGGATAAAGCTATCGACCTTGTCGATGAAGCCGCGTCCAAGCTGCGCCTGGAGATGAATTCCGTGCCGGAGCCTATCGACGACCTTAACTCCGCCATCCGTCAGAAAGAGATTGAGCGTGAGGCGATTAAGCGCGAAGGCACTTCCGTGAAACTGGAAAAACTGGAGGCCGAACTCAAAGAGTTGCAGGGCAAGCGTGAAGGCTTGATGAAGCGCTGGAACGAGGAAAAGGACACCCTGAACGGCCTGCAGACGGCCCGCCAGGAGATGGAAGACCTAAACCTTCAGGCCAAGACAGCCGAGCGTAATGGCGACTATGCCAAGGTGGCGGAGATCCGCTACGGCCGCATGGCTGCCACGCAAAAGCGTATCGACGAACTTACTGCCAAAGCCGAGGCGATTAAAGAACCGCTTGTCACTGAAGCCGTTACGCCGGAAGACATCGCCGAGGTGGTGGCCAAATGGACCGGCATCCCCGTGAAGCGGATGCTGGAAAGCGAGAAGGACAAGCTCCTGCGCATGGAGGCCGAACTCCACAAACGCGTGGTCGGCCAGAACGAGGCCATCCGTGCCGTTGCCGATGCCGTCCGCCGCAACCGTGCGGGCTTAAGCAACGAGAAGCGCCCGATTGGCTCCTTCCTGTTCATGGGCACCACCGGCGTGGGTAAAACCGAGCTGGCCAAGGCCCTGGCCGCGTTCCTATTCAACGACGAGAACATGATGACGCGTATCGACATGAGCGAATACCAGGAGCGGCATACCGTTTCCCGCTTGGTAGGTGCGCCTCCGGGATACGTCGGGTACGATGAAGGTGGTCAGCTCACCGAGGCCGTACGGCGCAAACCCTACTCCGTGGTGCTGCTGGACGAAATCGAAAAAGCCCACCCGGACGTGTTCAACGTGCTGTTGCAGGTACTGGACGATGGCCGCCTGACGGACAACAAAGGCCGCACGGTGGACTTCAAGAACACCATCCTGATCATGACCTCCAACGCCGGTGCCGATATCATCCAGTCCTACATGGAGAAGCTGCCGGAAGTGAACGGGGTCGATATGCAGGCCATCGCCACGCGCCGCTCCCTGCTGGACGAATGCGCCGGCAAGGTGCTGGACGTGCTCAAGATGACCGTCCGCCCGGAGTTCCTGAACCGTATCGACGAGATTATCATGTTCGATCCGCTCACCAAAGCCGATATCCGCGACATCCTGCACATCCAGGAAGCGGACCTGCAGCACAAACTCGCCGAGAATGGAATCACCGTGGCGTTCACCCCGGCCTTCGAGGACCACATGGTGGAACACGGCTACGACCCGGCCTACGGCGCCCGCCCGGTGAAACGGGTGATGCAGCGCGAACTGGTGAACCTCCTGGCCAAGAGCATCCTGGACGGCACCGTCCACCGCGACTCGGTAATCACGGTCGATGCCGCCGGCGGCGAAGTAGTGGTGCGGTAAAATCGAGTGATCGCTAACACGCTGTCCCTGAGGCGGTTATATAATAATCCTCGTTCGGTTTTCGAACGAGGATTATTGTGTTATAAGCTGTGTATCAGGCACTTAGCGATCACCGCTTGAATGGTGCCGCCAGCGCGAACCTACACCTCCGTGGCGGTGGCGAACTCGCCCAGGAAACGCATGTCGTTTTCGAAGTAGTGGCGGAGGTCGTTCACTTGCCACTTGAGCATGGCAATACGCTCCACGCCCATACCGAAGGCGAAGCCGCTGTACTGATCAGGGTCGATGCCGGAAGCCTTGAGAACATTGGGGTCTACCATGCCGCAGCCCATGATCTCCAGCCAGCCGGTGCCTTTGCAAATGTTGCAGCCCTTGCCCTTGCAGATGTTGCAGCTTACGTCCACCTCTGCGGACGGCTCCGTGAAGGGGAAATAGGAGGGACGCATACGGATCTCGGTCTCTGGGCCGAACATCTCCCGCGCAAAGAGCAGGATGGCCTGTTTAAGATCGGCAAAGGTAACATCCTTGTCGATGTAAAGGCCTTCCACCTGGTGGAAGATGCAGTGCGCGCGGGCGCTGATGGCCTCGTTGCGGAACACGCGACCCGGGCACACCACGCGGATGGGCAGGTCCTGGGATTCCATGGTACGCACCTGCACGGAAGAGGTATGGGTACGCAGGAGCAGGGGATTGAGGTGACCGCTGCTCACAAAGAAGGTGTCCTGCATCTCGCGGGCCGGATGGTTGGGCGGGAAGTTCAGGGCTTCGAACACATGGTAATCGTCCTCGATCTCGGGACCCTCTGCCACGTCGTAGCCGAATTTGCGGAAAATGTCCACAATCTGCTGACGCACAATGGATACCGGATGGCGCGATCCCAGCGGCATGGCGTCGCCGGGCATGCTCAGGTCCTCTTTGGGAAGGGCCGATGTCACCGCTTCCTCTGCGGCGGCCTTGAGTTCTTCGATGCGGGCCGCGGCGGTTTTCTTGAGTTCGTTCAGGCGCTGGCCATACTCGCGTTTGAGTTCCGGCGCCACGCTGCGGAACTGATCCATGAGGGCGGTAATTTCACCCTTCTTGCCCAGAAAACGGATACGGGCTTCTTCCACTTCCTTTGCGGAAGAGGCTTTGAGCTCGTCCAGCTCTTTGAAAATTTGTTCAATCGCTTCTTTCATGCCTATTTCTTCTTCTTGGTATTCTTGTTATTTCTCTTGTCTCTTGCTTCCTGTGCACGTCTTCCGCCGGTCTTCCAGTATTTGTCCCACTGCGCCGGAGTGAAAAAACGTTTGTAGCTATTATCGACCTGCTGCATCCACTTGTCCTGCACCGACACGTACAGGTCCCGGTTCTCCACTTTGGCTTTTTGCATGCCTTCCAGCTCCTGGGACATGGCCTTGAGGTCATGGGTGAGGGTGGAATCCACATAAAACTCCTGCCAGTATTCCAAATCCAGCAGATTACTCAGGCGCTGCACCTCCTTGTCTACGTACTCCATCATCTGTTTTTCCTGCTCCTCGGGGGTTAGGGGGGCGTTATTTTGGGCCTTTAAAGCCAAAACTGACAAGCAGAAAGCTAGTACAACGCTCAATAAATGATAAAATTTCATACCTTTGTAGTCTGATGTCGAAGGGCAAAATTACGCAATAAACAGAAAAAGTCCAAAATACGATGAGAAAATCGCTCCTGAAATTGTTTGTTACCGCCTTGGCCGTGGTTCTTGGCACCGTGGAAGGCAACACCTGTACCAATGTAATCGTCACCCGTGGCGCCAGCAAGGACGGCTCCGTGCTGGTCTCCTACGCAGCAGACTCCCATTACCTGTTCGGCGAGCTCTATTACAGGCCCGCCGCGGACTGGAAGGCCGGCTCCATGCTGCCCGTCTATGAGTGGGACACCAACCGCTATCTGGGTGATATCGAGCAGGTTCCCCACACCTACCAGACGGTGGGCAACATGAACGAGTTCCAGCTCATCATCACGGAAACCACCTGGGGTGGCCGCCCGGAACTGGAAGACAAGAACGGCGGTATCGACTACGGTTCTCTCATCTACATCACCCTTCAGCGCGCCAAGACGGCCCGCGAAGCCATCGACATCATCGTTTCACTGGCCAACGAATACGGCTACGCCTCGGAAGGGGAGACCTTCTCCATTGCCGATAAGAACGAAGCCTGGATAATGGAGCTCATCGGCAAGGGCGTGAGCATGCGCAACGGCGTCAACATGAACAAGGGCATCGTCTGGGTAGCCCGCCGCATTCCCGACGGCGCCATTTGCGCGCACGCCAACCAGGCCCGTATCGGCACGTTCCCTCTGGACGATCCCGACAACTGCCTCTACGCTCCGGACGTCATCACTTTTGCCCGCCGCAAGGGATATTTCGATGGTCTGGACAGCGAGTTCAGCTTCAAGAAGGCCTACAATCCGGTGGACTTTGGCACCATCCGTGGCTGCGACGCCCGTGCCTGGAGTGCCTTCAACATCCTCACGCAGGGCTGGTTCTCCTTCTACGACGAAAATGGCAACGCCGTCACGCGCGACGCTTTCGCCTATTTGGACTATGTGATGGGCAACGACCTCAACGGCGACTTCCCGCTATACGTGTTCCCGCGCCAGAAAGTGGGCGTAAAAGAGGTGGCCGATGTCATGCGCGACCACTTCGAGGGTACCCCCATGGATATGACCCAGGATATCGGCGCAGGCGGCAACGCCCTCCCGTACCGCTGGCGTCCCATGGAATTCCAGGACCCGGAAGGCAACACCTACGTCAACGAACGCGCCATCGCCACCCAGCAAACCGGTTTCTGGATGGTAGGCCAGGCCCGCAACTACGTCCCTGACGTGGTGGGAGGCATCCTGTGGTTCGGCACGGACGATGCCGCCACCTCGTACCTCACCCCCATCTACACCACCATCCAGGAGGTCCCGGATTGCTTCCGCGTGGGCAATGGCGATATGCTTCATTATTCGGCCGACGCCTCTTTCTGGATCAACAACCGCATCTCCAACGCCTGTTACAAGATGTACAACATCATGGCTCCCTATGTACGCGCCAAGGTCGATGCCTTCGAATACGAACATATGGAGCGCCGCGTGCACTCGGTGGACAGCATGGCCGTGGTCATGTACAACCAGGTGGCCGTGAAGATGCAGAAGAAACTTTCTGCCAAGGGCAATGTGATGGTACCCCGCGAGCCCTTCGCCAAGGTAATCAAGTATGTGAGCGATTACAGCGTCAAGACGGCCCAGGACCAGTTCTTGGCCTGGCGTGAGCTGGAAACGGAACTGCTGGTGAAGTTCATGGACGGCAACGTGAAGCCCCAGAACCCGGACGGCAGTTTCCAGCACTCGGAATACTCGGAGGGCATGCCGGATCATATTGAATGGCCCGGCTACACCGAGCTATGGAAGAACACCGTAGCGCAGGAGCACGGAGACGTAATCAAAGTGCCCGCGAACAAATAGACTAAACACAACTAATAACCTATAACTATGACCACATTGTTTTATCTGGTGCCGGTGGCAGCAGTGATCGCACTGCTTTTCGCCTGGATTTTCTTCCGTCAGATGATGAAGGAAAGCGAGGGCACTCCCACCATGAAAGAAATCGCGCAGTACGTTCGCGAGGGCGCCATGGCGTACCTCAAGCAGCAGTACAAAGTTGTCATCATCGTTTTCATCATCCTGGCCGCGCTCTTTGCCGTGCTGGCCTACGGATTCGGCGTACAGAACCCCTGGGTGCCGTTTGCCTTCCTGACAGGCGGTTTCTTCAGCGGCCTGGCCGGCTTCGTGGGCATGAAAACCGCCACGTATGCATCGGCCCGTACGGCCAATGCCACCATGCGCAGCCTCAACTCCGGTCTTAAGATTGCCTTCCGCAGCGGCGCTGTCATGGGCCTCACCGTGGTGGGCCTGGGCCTGCTGGACATCGCCATCTGGTGGAGCGTACTCAAGATTTTCTACGACCCGTCGGAGGCACAGAACCTGGTAATCATCACCACCACCATGCTTACCTTCGGCATGGGTGCTTCTACGCAGGCGCTCTTTGCCCGTGTGGGCGGCGGTATCTATACCAAGGCTGCCGACGTAGGCGCCGATATCGTAGGTAAAGTGGAGCAGGACATTCCGGAGGACGACCCTCGCAACCCTGCCACCATCGCCGATAACGTGGGCGATAACGTAGGCGACGTCGCCGGTATGGGCGCCGACCTTTACGAGAGCTATTGCGGCTCCATCCTCGCCACCATGGCGCTAGGTGCATCGGCCTTCTTTGCCGATGGTACGGACGTGCAGATGCGTGCCATCCTGGCTCCGATGGTCATTGCCGCCATCGGCGTTGTACTATCTATTATAGGTATATACGTAGTGCGCACCAAGGAAGGCGCCGGCCTGATGGACCTGCTGAAGTCCCTGTCCGTCGGCACCAACCTGGCGGCCGTGCTCATCGCCGTGCTGTCGTTCGGCGTGTTCTACATGCTGGGCTTCCCCAACTGGTGGAAACTCTCCCTGAGCGTGGTGAGCGGCCTGTTGTCGGGTGTGATTATCGGCAAGATTACTGAATTCTACACTTCCCATTCCTATAAACCGACGCAAAAGTTGGCGGAGGCTGCCCAGACGGGTTCCGCTACCGTGGTTATCAGCGGCGTGGGCCTGGGCATGCGCTCCACGGCCATTCCCGTCATTACCATCTGCGCCGCCATCCTGCTGGCCTACGGTTTCGCCACGGACTTTGTGTTCTCGGCCAAGACCTTGAGCCTGGGCCTGTACGGCATTTCCATCGCTGCGGTGGGCATGCTGTCCACGCTGGGTATCACCCTTGCCACGGACGCTTACGGCCCCATCGCGGATAACGCCGGCGGCAACGCCCAGATGAGTGAACTGGATCCTTCCGTGCGCGAGAAGACGGACGTGCTGGACGCCCTGGGCAACACCACGGCCGCTACCGGCAAGGGCTTTGCCATCGGCTCCGCCGCCCTTACCGCCCTGGCGCTGCTGGCTTCCTACATTGAGGAACTCAAGATCGGCCTGCAGCATGTGGGTCGTCATGTCCTGGAAATCGGGGGCCGTACGGTGGACACCATGAACGCCAGCATTACGGACATTGTGGAGATGTACGATATCTCCCTGATGAACCCCAAGGTGCTGGTAGGTATCTTCGTGGGCTCCATGATGGCCTTCCTCTTCTGCGGTCTCACCATGCAGGCCGTGGGTCGCGCCGCTTCCAAGATGGTGATCGAGGTCCGTCGTCAGTTCCGCGAGATTGCGGGTATCCTGGAGGGCAAGCAGCGTCCGGACTACACCTCCTGCGTGCGCATCTCCACCAAGGCTGCCCAGCACGAGATGATTTTCCCGTCCCTGCTGGCCATCATCGTGCCTATGATTGTTGGTCTGCTGCTGGGTCCTGCTGCCGTGATCGGCCTCCTCTCCGGCGGTTTGGGTGCAGGCTTTGTCCTGGCCATCTTCCTGGCCAACTCCGGCGGTGCCTGGGATAATGCCAAGAAGTATGTGGAGGAAGGACACCACGGCGGCAAGAACTCCGCTGCCCACAAGGCCACCATCGTGGGTGATACCGTAGGCGACCCCTTCAAAGACACCTCCGGTCCGTCCCTGAACATCCTCATCAAGCTCATGAGCATGGTGTCGATCGTGATGGCCGGCCTCACCGTAATGCTGCACTAAGTTGCGCTATCGCACAGGCCCCGCTTCGCAACTTCGTTCACGTTACCCCATCCCCAACCCCTTCCCTCGGGGAAGGGGCTTTTGTCGCTACGCTCCGACGGGGCATGACCCTACGCGAAATGGGGGCAAAATGCGTAAGGGGATGCTAAGGTTGGAAAAGTAGAAGAATAGTTGTAAGTTTGCAAAAACGAAACGCTTATGTCACTGCTTACAACACTGCTGGTTTGTGCGACCCTCGCCGCCCCCGCACAGGACACCTTGCGCTTGGATTGGGGAACTTATATGGGTGAACTGCCGGACGGGCAAGGGAAACTATACCACCAGGAGCGGGGCCTGTTTATCGGTTCGTTCAGCCGGCTGGTCCCTGCCGGGAAGGGTATCCATATCAAGGCCGATGGCAGCCTCTACGCCGGCAACCTCGTCAGGGGCGTGTATCAGGGCTATGGCCGCCTGTTCATGGCAACGGGCGCCATCATCTGCGGCGAGTTCTCCCGGGGCTACGCCAACGGCCTGGATACGCTGTATTACCCTGACGGAAAGGTGTTTATCGGCGTCATGCAAAACAACGGTCCCACCAAGCAGGGCAAGACCTATAAGAGTGTCGATGCTGCCAAATTGACCCGTCCGGAGAGGCCCGACGTGCTCCTGACGCCCGACGATGAGGCCTTCCTGGAGAGCCTGGGCTATGGGGACTATGATACTCCGGCCGTCTTTGGCAACGGCGCCTCCTTTTATCAGACCTATATCTATCCCAATTTCCAGTATACGGAATACATGTCGGACAAGATGGCCACGGTGGAGTATGAATATACGGTAGGGGAGGACGGCAAGCTGCGGGACATCAAAATCCTTTCCACCACGGACGAAGCCTTCTCCAAGGAACTCCTCCGCGTCCTGAAACATTGCCCTAAGTGGACTCCCGCCATGAAAGACGGCAAGCCGGTCCCGTATGTCGTCCGTAAGCAGGGCATCAATTTCAGCCCCATCCACTAGGCCTGGAAAAGAGGATTTCATAAAAGAAATAATTTCCGTACCTTTGCACTTCTATGAAGGCAAAAGAAGTACTGGCATTTATTGCGGGCGTTTTGGCGCTGCTGGGGCTGCTGTGGCTGGTGACTCCGGCCGACGGCGTTAACCTCGGTCCGCTGAACCTCCGTTTTGCATCCTACCAGCGCACGCTGCGGGACGCCCACGAGCAAAAAGTGGACGTGGACTCCGTGCTCATGGCCGTGGAGGGCCGTTTCCAGATGGAGGACGATACCCTCAACTATTACCGCCGCTTCTTTTACGAGAATCCGGACCGGATTTACCTCCCGGGGGACGATTATCATTTCTTCGACCCGGTCTTCCGCCAGATGGAGGGCGCCAAGGACCACCTGGTGCGCGTAGTGCACTACGGCGACTCCCAGATTGAGTTGGACCGCATCAGCCAGGACCTCCGCGAGGCGCTTCAGGAGCGCTTCGGCGGCAGCGGAACAGGCCTGTTCCCGGCACTTAGCAATGTTCCTTCGGCCAGCATCCAAAAGGCGGCTTCCGGCGGCTTCACCCAATACACCATGTATGGCGATTCCACCACCCAGCGGGCCGGACACAGCCGTTACGGCATCCTGGCGCAGGTGGTACAGCTGACGGGCGGTGGTACGCTGACCATCCGCGGCAGCAAGAACAAAACCGCCCGCCAAGGCGTAAAAACGTTTGAAAACGTTTCCGTTTTATACGGCAAGGGGGAGAATTTGGTGGTAAAAGCCGCGTCGGACACCTCCAAACCGCAACCTGTCCTCCAGCAAGGGGATAACGGCACCACGCTGGTCACCTGGCACTTCGGCCGACCGGTGGAAAAAGCCACGCTCACCTTCCAGGGCAATGCGGAAATCTATGGCATCAGTGCCGATGGAGACGCAGGCGTAGCCGTCGACAATGTGCCGCTCAGAGGCTGCTCGGGCACCATCTTCACCCGCATCAACAAACCGCTGATGACCGACAGCTTCTCCCTTATGGACACCCGCCTGATCATCCTGCAGTTCGGCGGCAACATGATGCCCATGGTGCGCGGCGCCAAGCAAATCGAACCGTATCAGGAGCAAATCGCCAAGCAAATCGCCTACTTCCACGAAGTGGCGCCTCAAGCCAAAATCCTCTTTATAGGCCCGTCCGATATGGGCAAGAGCGTCAACGGCCGCGTGGTCACCTGGCCGCACCTGCCGGAACTGGTGGACTCCCTGAAAGCCACGGCTTTACGGAACGATGCCGCCTACTGGGACCTCTATCGCATGATGGGTGGAGAGAACTCCATGGTGCAATGGGTGCGCCACAGCCCGCCCTACGCCGGCCCGGATTACATCCACTTCACGCCCGCCGGCGCCCAAAAGGTGGGCGACGCCCTTTCGCGCTCCTTCCTTACCTATTATGATTTCTACACCCTTCGGAAAACCCTTCCGGCCCGTCGGGTACAAAACGCCATGCGGCCATGAAGCGGACGCTGTTAGTCATCCTGCTGCTGCTGACGGTGCTCCCTCTCGGGGCCCGGCGTTTGCCGCGTTACCCTTTCATCCGCACGGACAAAAACGTGCTGCAGGGTAGTTCGGAGGACTTTCAGCGTTTTTGCCGGAGGCTGGATACGCTGCTGCTTACCGGTGGTGGCGATGTCCGGGTACTCCACGTGGGTGGTTCGCACGTGCAGGGCGGCACTTTCAGCGACCGTCTGCGCCGCCGCTTCCTGAGCCTGCGATATGGCATCGAGGGCGGCCGGGGCCTGGTTTTCCCCTTCGCCACGGCGGGCACCAACACGCCCATCAGCTACAACAGCTCCTACATCGGCCATTGGGAAAGCACCAATTGCCTCAAGCCCGGCGATGAGCCTCTGGGTCTCACCGGAATGACGGCCCTCGCGCGGGATACATCGGCACGGGTGATTATCGACCTGGTCCCTCGGGAGCGCCAGACGCTGCAACAACGCTATACGTTTAATCGCGTCGATGTCCTGGGAGACGGTACCCTGGAGCCCCTCCTGCTGGTAAACGGCCGCGACACGCTGCACGGCGTGGGTGCACAAGGCTTCCGTCATTTCGACCTGCCGCACTACACGGACTGGATCCAACTCTGCTTTAGCGGAAAGGGCCATTACGCCCTCCGGGGCCTGTACCTGGACAAGTCCAACGGCGGTTTTTCGCTCAGCGAGGTGGGGGTGAACGGCGCCTCCACGCAGGCTTGGCTCCGCTGCGACCTCTGGGAAAGCGAACTGCGCCGCGTCATGCCGGACCTGGTGATTTTCTCCATCGGCATTAATGATATACAAGGTGTCGATTTCGACGTCCGCCGCTTCAAGGCCAACTACCGCCAGCTCATCGCCCAGGTGCGCCGCGTGAATCCGCACTGCGCCATCCTGATGAGCGGCATCAACGACAGCTGGCAGCGGAAAAAGGGCGTGAATCCCCATACGGATGCCGCCGAAAATGCTTTCCGTGAGCTGGCGGAAGAGTGCGGCGGCGTGTTCTGGGACTGGTATCAGGTGATGGGCGGCCGCGGCTCCATGGCCAAATGGGAGGAGGCTGGGCTGGCCCAGTCGGACAAAATCCATTTCACGCCGGCCGGCTATAAGTTGGTAGGGGACTTGCTTTTCGACGCTATCATGGATGCGTATTACCTGCGATGACACTTTGGGACATCATACGGGATTTCTTTGTGAGCCTGCTCTCTTTCGACCAGGCCCATCCGTTGCTGTTCACCCAGTTCTACTTTTGGGCGTTCTTCGCGCTGGTGTTCGCGGTCTTCTCGCTCTTCCATTCCAAGGTGCTGCTGCGCAACGGCTACCTTTTTGCCGTGTCGCTGTTCTTCTATTACAAGACCAGCGGCGTGTTCCTGGCGCTGCTGCTCTTTGTGATTGTCTATAACTTCTTCGCCGCCAAAGGGTTACATCGACTTAAAAAAGAAGGCTGGCGAAAAGCGCTCACGGCGTTCAGCGTGGTGGTGGACCTGGGCATCCTGGCCTATTTCAAGTACGCGTACTTCCTCACGGACTTCGTGAATAACCTGCTGGGGCTGCACCTGGAGGTGCACGACGTCTTGGGCGAGTGGCTGAACATGCTCGTCGGCGCGGAGGTTTTCCGGGTCGATGCCATCATCCTCCCGGTGGGCATCTCCTTCTTCACCTTCCAGGCGGTGAGCTACGTGGTGGATGTCAAGCGGCGGAAGATTGCGCCGGTGGCCAATTTCCTGGACTTCGGCTTCTACCTGAGCTTCTTCCCGCAGCTGGTGGCGGGCCCCATCGTCCGTGCCGTAGAATTCGTGGAACAGCTGCACAAGCCGTATAATCTTTCGCGTCGATGGTTCGGCATAGCCGTCTTCTGGATCATGAACGGCCTGCTGAAAAAGCTCATCCTGGCGGACTACCTGGCGGTGAATTTCTGCGACCGCGTGTTCGAAAACCCGCTGCTGTACAGTGGCTTCGAGAATCTGAGCGCCCTGTTCTGCTATTCCCTGCAGGTCTATGCCGATTTTTCCGGCTACACGGACATCGCCACGGGTGTGGCCATGCTCATGGGTTTCTATCTGCCCAAGAACTTCGACTCGCCGTACAAGGCGGTGAACACGCAGCAGTTCTGGCGCCGTTGGCATATGTCTTTGAGCCGATGGCTCCGCGACTACCTGTACATCCCGCTGGGCGGTAACCGCAACGCGACGCCTGCTACCTTTGTGATTATCCTGGCGGTGGCGGTGTTCGGCAGCTTCCTCAGCGGCTCCTGGTGGGTGGCGTTCGGGGTGGCGGCCATCGTGGCAGGCATCGGCCTGTGGGCCTGGCTGCGCCCGGGAGACCGCAAGCTCATCACCACCAACATCAATTCCATGAACACCATGCTGCTGGGTGGTCTGTGGCACGGCGCCAGCTGGAACTTCATGATTTGGGGCGGCCTCAATGGCATTGGGATGGTGATTTATAAGATCTGGACCAAGCGGAGCATGTGGGCGAAACTGCTCATCATCGGCCTGGTCACCGCCCTCTGCGGCACGCTTTCCCTCACCCTGCACTACCCCGTGTGGAACATGTTCTTCGTATGGACGCTGATTATCCTGGCCGGCACGGTGGTGAAAGCAGGGCTCCGTCATGCCCGGCCTGACCGGGCATCTCATGCCTCCGTTGCGCCCGGCTCTGCCCCTGTCATGCCCGGCTCCTCCTCTGTCGCGCCCGGCTCCGCTCCCGTCATGCCCGGCCCCGACCGGGCATCTCAAGCCTCTGCCGTTGCTGGCCCCTCCTCTGTCGCCCCCGGCCCTGCCTCCGTCATGCCCGGCCCCGACCGGGCATCTCATGCCCTTGCCTGGCTGGACCGTGCCTGGGACATCTTCCAGACCTTCGTCTTCATCACCTTCACCCGCCTGTTCTTCCGCAGCGGCTCCAACCTGGACCCGGCCCTGGCCAATGAGCAGGCCTGGAACACCGCCAAGAACATGGTGAACCAGATTGGCGGCGCGTGGGATCTGTCCCTGGTGCCCGCGATGGCCTGGCAGCACCGCGCCGTGCTGCTGGTCTTTGTGGTGGGCATGCTCATCCACTGGCTGCCGGAGCGTTTCAAACGCCGTTACCGGATTGTTTTCGCCCGCCTCCCGCTGCCCGTCATGGCCCTGGTGGTAGTTGCCATCATCGTATTCTTCTACCAGTTCATCACCGCCGACCTCCAGACCTTCATCTACTTCCAGTTCTAGGTCTCCCTGATCGCTAACCCATTGAGCCACAGTGCCTTCCAATATAATCCTCGTTCGTTTTTCGAACGAGGATTGTTTTGTAAGTTGCAGACAATCAATTACTTAAGTGTCACGCGCCCGGAATGCCAGGAGTGACAACCAAAATATTGGCTATCAATCAGTTACAATATAATCCTCGTTCGTTTTTCGAACGAGGATTATGCGTATCTTCCTGTGTATCAATAATTTACTGATCAGCGCGGAAATCCGGATGTCCGCCTAATCTACTCTGGGTGCCGCCTAATCTACTTTAGAGGGCCTACTTAATCTATTCCGGGTGTCCACATCAGCAAGAATCCGGTTGGTCGATAACGCGTTGATTATCAGTGACTTCAGGAAAAACCTCGGCGAAAATGGAGCCGAGGAATACGAGCAAAGTGCTGATTATCAATAGGATACTAACCAGCCAGAGGGGAGCTGCCGCACACAACCAGGTCGAGTGGGGCCGCCGCACGCAACCAGGTCGAGTGGGGGCCGCCGCACGCAACCAGGTGCGGCGGCTGAGTGGGCACGGAACCACCGCCTTGCAATACCAAGCAAGGCGGCTAGCGGAAACCCTCTCGGGCTCCGTTAAAGGGCCCAAGAGGGTTCCGCTTTCCTTCCGGCAACATCCCGGCATTAAAGCACAGGGGGATCCCTTGGGCGCGGTTCAGAACGGGGTGGGTGTGCTTTAACGGGATGTTTAAGAGTGATTAAAGCACAGCATAAGGCCTTAGAGGTGGCTCAGGACGGGGTGGTTGTGCTTTAACGGGGTGTTAAAAGGGTAGTTAAAGCACAGGACAGGGCCCCGGAGGTGGGGCTGGACAGGGTAGGTGTGCTTTAACGGGGTGTTCAAAGAGTGGTTAAAGCATGGGGTGAGGCTTTGGAGGCGGTTCAGGACGAGGTGGGTGTGCTTTAAATGGAGAAGGAAGGGTATTCCTTCTGCTATCCCGAGGGTCCAGAGTGTGGACCTTCGCGCAAGGAATCCTGGGGAAAAGTGTACGGAGGGTCCAGAGTGTGGACCTTCGCGCAAAGAATCCTGGGGGAAAGTGTACTGAGGGTCCAGAGTGTGGACCTTCGCGCAAAGGATCCTGGGGAAAAGTGTACTGAGGGTCCAGAGTGTGGACCTTAGCTCAAAGAATCAT